>JGI25065J35084_100001_pt1 | contig 44162 bp, 39 predicted proteins | sample Antgeofumaro1A2A_FD_35084 | JGI IMG/M metagenome (IMG submission 35084)
CCCGCTTCTGCACTGGTGCCCGTGACAGTGAGGTAAGCCGTCTCTTCCGTGTCTGCCGTGTTGACGGACACTTCCACCTTTCGGCGGGTGATTTGAGGGGCCAACTCTTCCTGAAGGAAACGGGCGACTTCCTGCTTGGCATCTTCGTAAGTGGCTCGGTCAGGGGTGAGGGAAGCAACGAAGGCGGCAGCGACGGTGAGACGGATCGTGTCTCCGCTTCGAACCCCCATCACCTTGATGTCTTCACCCAGTTGCGGGAAGCGGCGCTTGCCTTCGTCGCTGTTGAGAAATTGCTCCACTTGCAAGACCAGCCATTCCAACTCGCTGAGGGGAGCGAAGCCGACAGCGAAGGAAGTGTCGTTGGCAAGGGGGGGACACTCCTCGTCAAGAAAGATGTGCCGTAAATCCAAACTGCCCGGGCGGACGCGAAACCGCACCTTGAGGTGTTCGGGCTGCAGATGCCGGACTTGTTGACAGAGCCACCCCTTAACTCGTTCGCAGAACAACTCGTTCGGGTCAAATTCTTTGCCGTCCCACGCAAGGGTGGCGCGACCGACGATGTCTATCTGGATGGGCACCGTCACTTTCCCGCCACCAAAAGTCACTTCCGAACTGCCTCCGACCAATACTGCCTTGTCCACATTGTGGTGCAGGATGTGTCCGACTTCTTTTCGGTAAAACTCGCACAGAGCGATGGACAACTCTTCGGCAGCGCCATCGCAGAGGGAGTCAGGGTGTCCCCGTCCTTTCCGCTCCACGATTTCCACCGGCATCTCTTCCACCAGCAAGTTGCGCCCATCAACAACCTGAACGACGGTCATGGAGAGCCACCTCCAAACCAAGAAATTTGTTGGCACAAAGTCGGAAGGACGGGCGGAGATACCTTCGGGGCANCGGATGGATTGCCCCACAAGGTCGCCGCTCCGTCCGATGACCCAGTTCGGCGGGGCGCTCCCCGCGCAACGAGAGGAGCGGGACCTTGCGGGCGAAAGACCGCTGCCCCACTCCTCTCATCTTTTGCCCTGCCCTCTCAGGCAGGACTCAACGCCTTTTGGCACCTTACCCTTCGTCATGGGCAGGTTGCCGGGCTTCATCGGGCGCGTTGACCCTCCACCGCTCGTGATGAGAGGGTGGGAGCGCCGTCGCCGCTTCAATTATAGCCCCCACTCCCCAAAGGTGAGGGGAACGGTCACTTCCTTCTTTCCGATGCATCTCAATTCCAAAAACGCGCCGTTTTTCGGCTTGACGAGGAGCACATCGCCTTCTTGCAACCCCTCAACTGCTCACGACTTCTTTCAATGCCGCCATAGCGGCATCGTAATCGGGTTCGTTAGTCACTTCAGGGACGATTTGCTTGTAGCGGATGACCCCATCCTTGTCAATGACCCAAACTGAGCGAGCCAGCAACTTCAGTTCCTTGATGAGCACCCCGTATTTGAGCCCAAAGTCGCGGTCTTGATAGTCGCTGAGGACTTTGATGCGGTCAATGTTGTTGGCGCCGCACCATCGCCTTTGGGCGAAAGGCAAGTCCACGCTGATGTTGACCACGACAACATCTTCCGAAAGCCCTGCCGCCAACTCGTTGAACTTGCGCCCTTGCGTATCGCAAACGGACGTGTCCAAGGAAGGCGTCACGCTGATGAGCAACACCTTGCCTGCAAAGTTTTGAAGGGTGACAGGGTTGAGGTCAGTATCCACGACCCGAAAGTCGGGGGCTTTTTCACCAACTTGCAAATCGGGACCCAGCAAAGTCAGTGGGTTCCCGCGAAAGGTCACGACCCCTGCGCGCTCTTCCACCATGACAGACCCTCCTTTGGTTGGTCTTTTGTGTGAGAGGCAAAAAGTGCCGCCACAATTATAGCGAGCCAAGGTTACGCCCGACGGAGGGGGCGCGGAATTTGGCAAGGGAGCGACGAACTGACTTCACTGCGAAGGTGTGGCAACTCCAGAAGGTTCCGGGCTACTCAACCCAGCCCGCAATTGCCGCGCCAATTGGCGAACTTGCTGGAACAACTGACCAAAGCGAGCAAAATCGCCCCGTTTGAGGCTCTCTTCCGCTTGTTGCAAAGTGCTCAGAAGCTGCGTTGCCAGTTCTTGCAACTGCGTAGTAGGGGCAAGGATAGGGGGTCTTCCTCCTTTAAGCGCTGGACCTGGCACTTCCTGTCGCCGCATCAAGCGGGAAAGGGCTTTGGGTAAGTTTTCGTCCATCACCACATTCCGCTGGTTAGCGACGATGACCCGCTTTAACTCAGGCAACCGCGTCTCCGTTGCCACCAAAAATAGCGGCTCTACATAGAGCAACGAGCCGTCCATCGGGATGATAAGCAAGTTGCCGCGAGTGATATCCGAACCGTGTTGGCGCCACAAGGTTAAGTGCTGCGAAATTTCGGCATCGTTGTCAATGCGCGATTCTACCTGCATCGGACCGAAAATCTGTCGTCCCGGTGGCATCTTCAGTAACAGCAATTCACCCAAGCGAGGTAAATCACAGCGCGCCAACAAGATGGCGACCAAGTTATGCTTTTCCATCGCTTGTGGCGGTGCTCCTGCCGGCGAAGTGGCGGGGGCGGCAAAGTAGGGGGTGAACGGCAGGATGAGGGCAAACTCCAATGCCTTTTGCTCCTCGCTCCATGCTCCGTGCTCCGTGCCCTGCGCTCTACTCGGCAGCCTCATCATCACATAGTAGGGCTCTATATCCTGCCGCTGACGCTCGTAAACTTCCTGCGCAATACGCCACAAGTCTTCCCGCTGGTAAAACTGCTCGGGGTCGGTGATGTGGTAGAGACATAGCATCTCCGCTTGGATGCGGAAGTAGGTGACAGGGTATCGCAGGTGGGCTTGAAGGGATTTGGGCATCTCCGACAAGGGGCGGAACAGGCGGGGGAAGATGCGGGCGTAAGTTTTTCACGATAGGGTCGGTCTCGTCCGCGATGTAAAAGTGGGTTGTGCCGTGATAAGCGTCAATGACGACTTTCACCGAGTTGCGGAGGTAGTTAAAAGTCACTCTCTCCCGCACCTTCTGTCCGCCAATGTTGACCGTTTGCTCTAAGGTGTAAGGCTCCGAGTAGGGGAAGCGGTCGGAGTAGGTGTAAGCGTCGCAAATCCAGAAGAGGCGTCCGTTAGTGATGACGATGTAGGGGTCAGGGTCGTAGAGCAGGAAAGGCGCAATTGCCCGAATCCGTTCGTGAATGTTTCGCCGCCACAAAATGCGACTCTTGCGGGTGATGGGGTTGGGCAGCAACAAGTTGAAATCTCCAAAGCGGAGGGCGAAGGCTAGTCGGTTCAAGTAATTGCCGATGGGTGAGCCGGCACGTCCCTGATAGACCGTTCGCACCATGCCCGTGCCTTCTTCGCTCCTCTCGTCGCTGCCTGTCCCCTCGCGCGGGTAGTCAAACTCTAACACCTTCGTCCGCACGATCACATAGTCGTTGGTCAACTCGCCGAAGTAAATGCGAGGCTCTCGGATAGTCAAGGATTTGTGCTCGGTGGTCGGCGGAATGTTCTTGACCCACAAAACGGGCATTCCTTCTTCTTCCACTTCGTTGACGGGCGTGACGACCACACCCATCCCGTGGGTCCAGAGGAAGTGGCGACTATACCAAGTGGGGCGAAGGGCTTCCACATTCAACTCCCGCACCGAAAGCATCACTTGCCGATAGACGCCGTCAATCACATACCTGTCCACATCCACATCGGCAAACTGGTAGTAGGCGCGGATGGACTGAAGTTGCTGCAAGGTGTCCTGCAGCGGTCGGTAATCCCACAGCCGCACACTTGCCAGCAAGTCCTTGTTGCGCTCCAAAACTTCTGGGGTGATGTCGCTGCGGAAGGGGTAGCGAAGTTCTCGCAAGCGATGGAGCCCATAGGCGATGCGGGTCATGGTAATGTTGTGGCGCAGGTAGGGTTTCTCCATCGCCAACTCGTTAGGCTTGACAATGTAGTGCTGAACCAAACTGGGCAAAAGATTGCCCGTAAGCCACGCTATCACGAAAATGGACACTAACACCATACCCGCTTTTAACGGTGGGCGCCACCAGATGTTCGCCAGCACTAACAAACCGCCGAGGAGGAAAACACCCATTAAGACCCACAGGACGGGGAGGCGAACTTTCAAGTCCGTAAAGCCGGCGCCCCAAACGGCTTCGTTACCCGCTTTGCCGTAAAGCAACTCAAACATGCTCAGCCGAAAGTGAAGCGCCCCCACGAACAGCACTATTGCCACCAGCATCAATAAGTGTGCCCGAAGGAGCGGGGTTGCGTAGCTCATCAATGCCCGAATTTGCGCCCGCACCGTAGCAGGGTAGCGACCAGACAGGGCTAAATCGGCAAGGGCATGAAAGGCGTAGTAAGCCACTGTCAATCCCAGTGAAAGGATGCTTCCGCCAAGGAAGTAGCCGTAGATGAACCGAAAGAAGGGAAGCCGAAAGAGGAAGAAACTCAAGTCCTTGCCGAACACGGGGTCGCGCTCGCCCATTTTGACGGCGAACCAGAAAAGGAGCGTCAAGTCCCACCGCTTCGCCGCTGCTACTCCTGCCAACACTCCAAAAAGGAGGGCGACCAACATCACGAACCACCGAAAGCCTGTTTCTATCCAGAGAAGCAACCGAGCAACCCAACCGCCCCCGAAGACTTGCCAACGGTAAAAGCGGCGCCAAGTCATGAAGCGGTGAGCGAGGACCAAGTTGATGCCGATGAGGACGGCAAAGAAAGCCGTCACCACTACCCCGACCGACAAGCGCACCCAAAAACGCGCCCAAAAAAACCGATGTGTAACCCAACTCGCGAAACCACAGCCATTCGGTGTAAACCCACGCAAGTTGCCGTGCAAACAGGAACAGGAGGGCGAGTACAATAACGGCAATGACCCAAAAGCGGCGCATGTGCTGTCACCTCGCGTTAAAACTTTGCCACACTTTCTGCCCTATTGAACCTTTGTGAGACTGGCGGCAAAAGCGGTGGTTACCCGACGGGAAAAATGCTCGCGCTGGACAACGCTTTTTGAATGTCAAAATCCGCCCGTCGGCTACCCTTTCGCCTCCCTTTCGGGTTGACGGAATTGCCTTTGAGCGAATTGGCACAAATGAAAAAGCACACACTCACCGCAACGGGGGTTTTGAGGGCGGCAGACATTGCGACCGTGCGCGATGAGATTCAGATGCAGCCGATACTTGATGTCGTCAGGCACAACAACGTCCAGCAATTCATTGGCTCTCCCTTCACGCACCTTCGGGTCAATCCATCCTAATCGCTTGCTGATGCGGTAGATGTGGGTGTCAACGGGGAAAACGGGCTTGCCGAAACTGAACAAAAGGACACAGGCAGCGGTTTTCGGTCCAACACCGGGCAACTTTTTGAGCCACGCAAGGGCATCGGGGATGGGCATTTTGTCCAAAAAGTCCAGCGATAATTTGCCATCGTTTGCGGCAGCGATTTGCTGCAAGAGGGCTTTGATGCGAGGAGCTTTTTGGTTTGCCAATCCCGCCGGCTTGATGGCAGCGGCAATAGCGCGGACATCCGCTTGCTTCACTTGCTCCCATTTTTGGAAACGGCGCTTTAACTGTAAAAAAGCGCGGTCCCGATTGACATCGTTGGTATGCTGAGAGAGCACCGTCAGGATGAGTTCGTCTATCGGTTCGGCACGGCGCCGCCACTTTCGGTCACCGTAAACTTGCAGCAGCAACCGGTCCACTTCCCGCACCGTCTTTTCGTCAACCCGAACCATTGCCCTCACCACCCATGTCCAAAATGTCGGCAACACAAAATTGTGTGACAGTTGGGAAACGGTCTAAGGACGCTCATGCTACAATGACGCATCAGGCTCAAAGGGTCGCTCAATTGCAAAGGAAGGGGGCGAGGTCATGTGGGGGCAAAGTTGGTTAGTGGCGCTGTTGTTGGCACCAGTTAACCTGCTTTCCGCGATGGTTGCCCCTGCGCCCGAATGGGAACGGCTTTTCCGTCCTGCCCAGGGTTGGCTGGGCGGCGATTGTGCTTACTCCGTCCCTTTGGGCGCCGACCGATTTTTGTGGCTTTTTGACGACACCTTCATCGGACGGAGAGAAGGCAATCGGCGGGTGGGCGTGAAGATGGTGCGAAATTCTATCGCCCTTCAAGCAGGGCGTGCTCCTGCCACAGCGACAGTGCGGTTTGTGTGGGGCAAAAAGGCGAACGAAGAGCCCACCGATTTCCTTTCCCCACCCGATGGCGTTGGGTGGCTGTGGTTTGGGGATGGGCTCGTGGCAGCGAACCGACTGTGGCTTTTCCTCTGGCAATTTGAAGCCACCAACACTCCGTCGCCCTTCAATTTCCGGTTGCGTGCTTCTTGGTTGGCAGAAGTGGCAAATTATGCCGATGAGCCAGAGGAATGGCAGTTCCGCTTCTACCGCTTGCCCTTCTTCCTTCGCACGCCCGAACAGGTGCGGTGTTTCGGCAATGCTGTCCTGGTGCATGAAGGGTGGGTGTTTGTCTATGGTGTTGCGGAAGACCGCCGCACAGTGCCCTTGAAGCGAGGCTTGACCATTGCTCGCGTCCCCGCTGAGCGATTGGCAGATTTCTCGGCATGGCGCTTTTACCGCAACGGGCGTTGGACAGACAAATGGGCATCGGCAGCCATCATCGGGGATGACCTCGGCTTTGAGTTCACCGTCCAATTCGTGCCCGCTGTGTGTCGGTTCCTTCTCGTCTATTCGCCCGCTGATTTAGCCTCTGTCGTGAAAATTCGCTGGGCGTCTTCCCCAACAGGCGAGTGGAGCAAGCCAAGGAGCGTTTACGAATGTCCCCAACGAGCATGGCATCCGTCTGTCTTTTGCTACGCCGCCAAAGGGCATGCGGCACTGTCGGGCGAAGGCGAATTGCTGGTCACTTACGCTTCCAACGCTTTTGAGTTCCGTCTTCTGCTGGAAGATGCCCGCCTTTACTTTCCCCACTTTGTGCGGTTGCGGTTTAACAGGACAACGAGGGAGTGAGGCGAGATGCCCATTCGGCTCGTTCTGTTTGATGCGGGTGGGACATTGACGAAAGTGTTACCAGAACGAGAGGAGCGACTGCGCCGAGCCTGCCACTACTTCCACCTTGAACCCGTACCCGACGAGAGGGTGGCTCGCCTCGGCTTGCAAACCATTGAACGCTTCTTCATCGGGACGATGCAGGAAGGAGGGCTTATTGACCGAGAAACCGTTCGGGAGGGGGTGCGATTGATGCTGGCGACTATGAAGGTGCGGGGCAGATTAGACGACCCTGCGCTACTGTGGGACTTTGTGGAGACGCAGTATGAGGTTGAAGTGCCGATGGAGGGGGCGATAGAGGTGCTGGAGCAATTGCGGGCGGACGGCTATCGCTTAGCCATCGTGTCCAATGCTTCGCCCCTTTACGAGCGGCAACTCCGTTCGTTAGGCTTGGCGGAACGGGTGGATGCCCTCTTCCTTTCCGATGCGGTCGGCTATGCAAAGCCAGATCCTCGGCTCTTCCAGTTCGTGCTGGAGCGAATGAAAGCGGTGCCTGCAGAGACGGTTCATGTGGGGAACTCTTACTGGCACGATGTCATTGGGGCTCGTCGGGCGGACATCTTGCCTGTCTACTTTGACCGCCGCCACATCTTGCCCGACGCCGACTGCCCCCGCATTACCGATTTACGAGAGTTGCCCAACTTGCTTCAGCAACTCTCAGACCCTTGAACCATCCCCGCAGGCACTCAATGCCTTCAGCCGCCATACTTCGCCCGCAAAACATCAATGCGGCTGACAATGCCCACCAACTTGCCCGCATCAACGACCGGCACGCGCTTGATTTTCTTCTTGGCGAGGATGTTGGCAATTTCCTCAACAGGGGTGTCGGGGGACACAGAGACAACACGCTTCTTCATGACATCAGCGACCGTCCTGGCACCAGGGGGGGCAACAAGCAAGTCCGCCTCCGTTACGATGCCGACCACCTTCGTCTTATCCTTCTCGTCCACAACAGGGACACCACTGATCTTGCGGCGGACAAGCAGACGGGCGGCGTCTTCAATGGCGGTTGACGGCTTGACGGTGACCACACGCGTCGTCATGATGTCCTTCGCTGTCTTCGCCGGCATCTCTCATCCCTCCCCATCGCAGGGATTTGACCGCACAGCCGTTTGACATTTTAACGATGGTGTTCATCCTTGTCAAGTCAGGGAAAAAACCGACATCTTGACACCCTTTTCGGGTCAGGGAAGCCTCATCAGCGAGACAATGACGATGGCGGCAATCCCTTCGCTGCGACCGACGAAGCCCATGCGGTCAGTCGTTGTCGCCTTCACGCTCACCGATTCTTTGTCAATCCCTAACAACTCCGCCACCCGTTGGCGCATCGCTTCTCGGTAGGGCGCTAACTTGGGAGTTTGAGCGATGACGGTGATGTCCACATTGTTGACCAACCAGCCCCGCTCCCGAGCCATCTCCAGCACAGTCGTTACGAACAAAGCGCTGTCAGCATCCTTGTAGCGGGGGTCGGTATCGGGGAAGTGTTGTCCGATGTCGCCCAATGCCAATGCTCCCAGCAAGGCATCGCAAAGGGCGTGAAGGGCAACATCCGCATCCGAGTGCCCGATGAGCCCCTGTTCGGAGGGGATGGTCAACCCGCACAACTTCAATGGTCGCCCTTCCGCAAACCGGTGGGCGTCCACTCCGATGCCAACCCGCCACTGCATCGTCCATCACCGCCCTCATTTTGCCACCTTAACCTCGGGAAGGGCTGGCGCCTTATACTTCGGTTAGGTGTTCGCTGAAAAGAGAGTCGCAGAGCCGAAAGGGGCGATGAGAATGATGGACGAGCGCATTTACCTTGACTATGCTGCCACAACACCGTTAGACCCGCGCGTGTTGGAGGCAATGTTGCCTTACTTGACAGAGCTCTTTGGCAATCCCAACAGCATTCACTCTCTCGGTCGGGAAGCCCGCAAAGCCGTTGACGAAGCGCGGGAGAAGATAGCGGAGGTACTTTGCTGTCATCCCGCTGAACTGGTCTTCACCAGCGGTGGGACGGAGAGCGACAATTTGGCACTGCGAGGGGTCGCAGAAGCCTATCGCCATCGCGGCAACCATATCGTCACCACTGCCATTGAGCACCACGCCGTCTTGCATACCTGCAAAGCGTTGCAAGAGCGGGGCTTTACGGTCACCTACCTGCCTGTGGACGAGTTCGGCTTGGTCACGCCTGAACAGGTTGCCGAAGCGGTCACCGACCGTACCATCTTAGTCAGCGTTATGCACGCTAACAACGAAATCGGCACCATTGAGCCCATCGCAGAAATTGTCACGGCAGTCAAGGAGAAGCGCCCAGATATCCTGGTGCACACCGATGCGGTGCAGACGGTCGGACACATCCCAGTGGATGTCCAAGCCTTGGGGGTGGATTTGCTCAGTTTCTCGGCGCACAAGTTCTACGGACCGAAGGGGGTAGGTGGGTTGTTTGTTCGCAAGGGGGTTCGGCTCCTCCCGCAACTGACGGGGGGCGGGCAGGAACGAAACCGACGCTCGGGCACGGAGAATGTAGCGGGCATCGTGGGGATGGCAAAGGCGTTAGAGTTGGCAGTGGCGGAAATGCCGATGGAATTGCCCCGTCTACAAGCCTTGCGGGACGAACTGATTGAAGGAGTGCTCTCCCACATTCCCGACAGTCGGCTCAATGGACATCCCAGAAAGCGGCTCCCCCACAACGCTAACTTCAGTTTTCGGGGCGTGGAAGGGGAAANGCTGNTNNTGCAACTGGATATGCACGGCATTGCCGCTTCCTCCGGTTCGGCGTGCACTTCGGGGAGTTTGGAGCCTTCCCATGTCCTTTTGGCCCTTGGTTTGTCCCATGAATGGGCATTAGGCTCTTTGCGGCTAACCTTAGGGCGCTTTACCACCCGCGAGCATATCCAACGGGTGCTGGCAGTGTTGCCGCCTATCGTGGAGAAGTTGCGGGCACTGACAGCGGCAGTTTGAGTTGCCGTTCAACTGGCAAAGGTGAGAGGGATGGGAACAAGCCGCTCCACAGAGCAACCTAACATCTGCAGCAAGCCCTCCGCTTTCGCCAGCGTTTCCGCATATTCGGCATCAGGGTCGGAGTCAGCGACGATACCGCCTCCTGCGTGGAAGTAAGCCCATCCGTCCCACAGGACGGCGGTGCGAATGACGATGTTGAAGTCGCTGTATCCTGACCAACTCCAATAGCCGATGCTTCCCGTGTAAATGCCCCGTGCGACGGGCTCCACTTCGTCAATAATTTCCATCGCCCGAATTTTCGGAGCCCCCGTGATGGAGCCGCCGGGGAACATGGCGAAGAGCAAGTCCACGATGTCTTTGTCGGGCGGGATTTGGGCTTCCACGGTAGAGACTAAATGCCAGACCGTTGGGTGCGGCTCCAAGGCGTAAAGGCGGCTGACCCGCACGCTTCCGATTTCGGCAACCCGCCCCAAATCGTTGCGCTCCAAGTCCACAATCATGATGTGCTCGGCTCGGTCTTTCTCGCTGGCGAGCAATTCGCTGGCGAACCTTTGGTCTTCCACCTTGGTCGTCCCGCGCGGGCGGGTGCCTTTGATGGGGCGTGTGTGAGCAAGGCGGGTTGTCGGGTCAAAGTGCAAAAAGCGCTCCGGCGAACCGCACAGGACGAAGAAGTCGCCCAAGTTCAAAAACGCCATGAAAGGAGCAGGGTTGACTTGACACAACCGCAAAAACAGGGAAGGGGCGTCGGCGAAAACAGGCGCACGGAACCGCTGGGCGAAGTTAACTTGATAGATATCGCCAGCGGCGATGTAGGCTTTGATGCGCTCTACCGCTTCCCGATACCCTTTTGGTGTCATGTCCGCGAAAAGGGGCACCTTCGTGGTTGGTGCTTTCGCTGGTTCGTGATGCGGGGCTCGTTTGAGCCAAGCAACCCATCGCGCCACCCGCTCAGCGGCAAGGTGGTCAGCACTCACCCCTGCTGCGGGCAAGCCGGTGGCGAGAGCGTAAAGTTTGCCTTCGCACAAATCCCACACGAGCGCGGCGCCATAAGCGCCCATCCAAAGGTCGGGCATCGGGATATCCTGTCGGGAACGGAAAGGCACTCGCTCCAAAGTGACCCGCAGGTCATAACCAAGAAAGCCCACCAAGCCCCCTGCAAACGGCACGGGCAAATCGGGGTCCTTCCCCAACCGCTCCCGCATTGTGCGCCAAAACTCGCGGAGCGCTTGAAAGGGATGCATGCGACAGCGGCTCAAGAACCCTTCCTGCCAACGAAGCCAGACCCCTTCCTCACCCACCCGATAAATGAGCCAAGCAAAAGGCTCCACCACGAACACACAATAGCGCGCCAACGGGTAAGGATGGTCGGGAAGCGGGTCATGACCGCTATGCAACACGATCGCCCCTTGCTGCTCCAATGGCAATCGGCGATATGTCTCTAACGGCGATATGAAAGGCAATTCGGTCACCCGAAGCAAGGGTTGCTCACCCTGTCGCAAAGTTTATCACTTTTCACTTTCAAGTAGCGCTTTCGGCTAACTTGTGCAACTCGTCCAAGTTGGCTTTGAGTTTGGCACAAGCATCTATGATGGCTTGACAGTTATTGCGGTCTAAGAGCAGGTGGTTGCTCAAGGGGTACGGGTGCGTGGCAAAATGCAAATGTCCATTGAGCGTGCTTGCAAGATATGGAACGTGAGTGAGCGGCGGTGAAAGAAAATGAAACCAGCACAGCGGGATTGGCTCATCCGCGAATACGGGCGAAGGTTGCAATTGCCCTACCCGATGGGGCTTCTGGAGATGCTGGAAGAAGCGTTGGAACTTTACCGTCGCCACTTCGTTGTCCTGTTCGGCATCGGATTGGTGCCCGCCCTCCTCGCTATCCCGCTGGGAATGGCAGGCTCGCTGTTGGAAGCCATGCCAAGCCAGCACTGGCCCCTATTCCTCGCTGCCGTCGGGCTCGCTTATCTGTTTTTCCTCGTTTCAGTCTCTCTCGGCCATGGAGCGCAAATTTGGGCAGCAGGGAAAGCCATCATGGGAGAACCTGCCTCGTTCGGTGAAGCGTGGGTGGCGGTTTTGAAGCGCTCTGGCGCCCTCTTGCTCTCGCACTTCCTTGCGCTTTTCCCAGCAATGATGGGCGTGCTGCTGTGTGGTGTGGGCGTTTTGGTGACCATGGTGCTTTTTTACATCCTGCTGGCACAAGTCATCCTGTTGGAAAGGCGGGCTTACCTTCGTGCCATCACACGCCATGTTCAGTTACTCTTGCCCAACTGGGGATGGGTGCGAGTGTTAGCATTTTCCTTCCTCGCCTTCCTTCTTACCTCAAGCGCCTCCATGCTCATTGGTTGGGGCGGTTGGGCAGCATTCATAGTAGCGGAGATATTGCGGGAAGCGATGCCAATCGCTTATTGGGTCTCTCTTGCGGTGGGGCAACTTTGGCAGCAATTAGCCAGCGCGCTTGTTATGCCTTACTTGGCAACTTTCTTGACGCTCCTTTACTTTGACTTGCGGGCTCGCCGTGAGGCTTACGATTTGCAAGTGCTGGTGGAACGATGGGACAGTTTGAGCCCATCTCAACCGATGCTTCGGTAAACTCAGGTCCCTTCAAGGAGCGGGAACGATGAAGGTGGCAAAGTGGCTGGCTCAGATGCTCATCATACTCACAGCGACCATTGCCTCGCCCCTTGCGCAAGGGCGGGAAGGTGGGCAGGAATTGTCAAGCCTTTACGCTGCCGTTGCGGAGCGCTTGCACAAAGCCGTCTTTGCCCGCACTCGTTCCGCCCGTCAGCAGGCTTTTTCGGATGTGGCTCGGCTCCTGTCCCGTCTGCCTTCTTCGCCCGTCGCCCAGCGATTGCGCGAAAAATTGCAGGAAGCCGAGCAAGTCGGCATCGGCACTCAAAGGGCAACGGAAGCGTTGAAGGAAGCCGTTGAAATAGCGCAAACTGCCGTAAGGTTGCTGCAGCCATGCCCACTCGTTGTTGATCCTGTTGCCGCTCAAGCCACTTTGCAGCAAGTGCTTAACAGCGCCGAATTCCGCAAGTGGGAACTCCTTTCTCGCTGGTTGAAACTCGCTGTGAAGTGGCTGGAACCCCTCGCAAATTTGCTGTTGCGAGTTTTCCAATGGGTGTGGCGTTGGCTTTTACCGGTGCTCCGATGGCTTTCCAATGTGTTGGAGGCATTGGCGCTTTGGTTTTGGGGCTGGTTAAAAGCCCTCTTGGCAATCTCCCCTTGGCTGGCGTGGGGGATGGTAGGGGCGGCAGCAATGGGCATCGGGGGTTTGCTCCTTTTCTTCCTCCGACGCTGGTTCAAAAAGCGTCAACAAGTGTTGGTGGGAAAAGCAGTGGTGGAAGCCTTGGCGATGCCAGAGCGATTGCTCCGCGAAGCCGAGCAAGCCGCCGCTTTCGGCGATTACTTGACCGCGCTCCGAAAAGCCTATCGGGCACTCCTGCTGACCCTTGACCGCATGGGGCTCATTCGCTTCCGAGAGCAACGAACCAATTGGGAGTATCTGTCGGAGATGCGAAAGAAAGCGCCTTCGGGTTTACTGCAACGGTTCCAAACTGCCACTCAGATTTTTGACCGCTGCTTCTACGCCCGCCAACCTGTCACGCCCAGAGAGTTCGGTTTCCTTCGCGAGTGCGCTTTGGTGGTAAGGGATGAGTTGTCAAGGTCTTTGCAACGGGAAGGGGTGTCAGGGCGGTGAAGAGGCGACATGTCATCCTTTTACTTGCCCTCCTTTTCGGGCTCGTTTTCCTCACCGTGCTCACGGTTCGGCAGTGGGAAGAAGAGCCATGGGGCAATTTGCCTCTTATCCGCAGCAGTTTCTCCACTCACCCGATGGGCACAAAAGCCCTTTACCGCACCCTCAGCGAGTTGGGCTTTTCAGTGGCTCGTTGGCGCAAGGCATGGCGGCATCTGGACACCCGCCAGCGACGCACTCTCCTATTCGTCATTGAACCCGATCCCGTCCGACTTTCGCGTCCGAGGGATTGGAAGCAGTTGCTCCAGTTTGTGGAAGCAGGAAATGCGGTCTGGCTCTCTGCCCAATTGCCCGGTGCGATTGCGGGACAATCTTTTAGCGAAAAGTCGTTCCAACGAGCCCGCATCCTTTTTCCCGCTGCGTTGCTATACGGCGTCCGTCGCTACATTGTCAATAGCCCAACCCGCTTAGTGGGAGCATGGCGACCGCCAAAGAAGGTGAGTTTGCCGTCCCTGAAACCGAACCGAGAAATCCCCCTTTTGTGTGACCGATACGGGGTGGTCCTTAAAGTCATCCCTGTCGGCAAAGGCTTCCTCCTCGTGGACAGCAACCCTTACGCCCTCAGCAACGAAGGCATTGACAAAGGTGACCATTTTCGGTTGGTGCTGAATGTGGTCAGCAGTGTCGTTGGGCGAGACGGGCGAGTGCTGTTTGACGAATGGGGGCACGGGTTGGGGGAAGGGGAGCACTGGTGGTGGGTGGTCGCTCCAAGCACTCGTGCGGCTGTCGTCCAATTGCTCATTGCCGGCATCCTCCTTCTGGTTGCCCTCGGCATTCGCTTTGGTCGTCCTGTTGCCGTGCCCTCTCAACCTTTTGGGAGCACTGCTTTCGTGCAAGGGTTAGGGACTTTGTTGCAGCGCGGGAACACCCTTCGGGAAGTGGTTGGCTTGTTGGAGTTGCATTTTTTGCAGCAAGCCTTTCGCGACCCGTACCTGTGGCGGTTACCCGAGAGCGAAGAAGTGGAGCAGCGGCTTTCAGCCCTTCCGCTCGCCCAACGCAAGCAAGTGCTCTGGTTATGGCAATGGGCGGAACGATTGCGCCGCCAACCCCGCTTGACTGAACGGGAGGTACTCCAATGGGCACGCCACTTGCCCTATGAGCGGCAGCGAGGTTGACTTGCCCTTCCGCTCACCCCAGCAGCCGCTCAATCTCTTCCTTATGGCGGGTTTCGTCTTCAGCGAACATCTCTAAAGTCGCCTTCAAGCCGATCTCCCCCACTTCCTCGGCTTGCTGGGCGCGCTCGCGATAGCCAGCGATGGCTTCCAGTTCGTATTTGAGCGCATCCCGTAATACCGCTTGCCAATCCTCCACATCGGCAGGCACTTCTAACTCCACCTTTGGCTTCCCGCCCAACGCTACGATTTTGTCGGCCAGATAGATGGCGTGCTTCACTTCGTCCATGACTTCCTTCTTCAACAACTCCCGAACCTCGTGCCCGGCAATGCCCTTAAGCACGGCAGCGTGGCGGATGTAGCGCACAATGGTGTTGAGTTCGGCGTTCATGTCCTTGTTCAGCCCTTCAATGAGTCGTTGCAGTTTCTCGTCCATCCTCCAACCCCCCTTCTACGAGTTGTTGTCAATAGCGACGGCAAACATTTTAACACGCTTTCCACGTCCTGCTGTCGGGAAGTTGGCATCACCAGATGTAAACCCGCCCCCCCAACCGTTTGAAAGTCAGCAAGGCGGCAGCGGAAACGAGCACCATGAAAGTGGTGACCGCAAAGGACAGTTCAATGTTGCCGCTTGACATGTTCAGGAACGCCAAGACAGGCAACACTTTGCCCACATCTGTGCCCGCCACAATAAGCACGGGCGCAAATTCGCCCATCGCTCTCGCCCACGCTAACACCGCTCCCGCCAACAACCCGTTTTTCGCTAACGGCAGGGTGATGCGGAAGAAGGCGTAAACAGGGGATGCCCCCAAACTGCGCGCCACCATCTCAAAGCGGGGGTTCACCTGGTCAAAAGCGGCTTTGAACACCCGAATACCCAACGACGCCGCCACCGCAAATTGGGCGACCACGATGCCCATCGGTGTGTAAAGGATACCGATAGTCTCGTTGAGCCAATGCCCGATATGTGTCTGTCCGAACAAAGCGAGAAGTGTCAAGCCCACCACCAGTGGCGGGATGATGATGAGCAAGTCCACAATGGTGTCCACGACGATGGTGAAGCGGAAGGGGAAGCGAGAAAGGGCGTAAGCCGTCGGGATGCCCACTAACACTGCCAGAAAGGTTGTGATGGTCGCCGTAAAAAGACTGAGCCGAAAAGCATACCATAACTCTTGCCGGGCGAGAGGGTCACGCCATAAGGTCACGATGGCGGGCATTTCTTCCACTGCCCGAAAAGGCAAAATGGCATCTATCCACAACAGGGACAACACGAACCCGCAGTAGAGGAACAGCCCCGCAAAAATGGCGACCCGAAAGAAAAGCTCCGTCCAAGTGATAGGATGCTTAAAAGCCATGCTGGAGCACCTTCCATCGGAGAAAGTGACGGTCAAGGCGCTCGCACAGGCGTTCAGTCGCCTCCATCCTCTCTTCGCTCTTCCCGCTCCGTTCGTTTCCTCTCGGCAATCTCTTCCGCCAGCGTCACCAAAGCGTTAACGATGTCGCCTTCGTGGATGGTCTTGACCACTTCCCCTTCCACGAACAATGCTGCCTTCCCGCGCCCGGCAGCGATGCCCAAATCCGCCATGCGGGCTTCGCCCGGACCGTTGACGACGCAATTGTGAAGGATGACGAGAGAACCAACAAAAGTTTGTGCCTTTGCCACTTCCAAGTTGTAAACACTGCCATGATAAGGGATACGCCGCACCGCCCTTACGGGCAAGTAAAGGTAGCGCTCATCAACGACGATGGGGGCAGTTCTCCGGTATTGGGGCGGAACCTCAACGGCGATGCCCGTCACTTTACTGAACTGCTGCAGGGCGCCCGCATCGCTGACGGCGATGACAAACACTGACTTTCGGTTGGGGCGTTGGCGAACGGACAGCGATGCAGCGATGCCCAAACGCAGAAGGAGTTGATGCACTTGGAACGCCAGGGTGGGGGAAACAGTCCTGTAGGTAGCGCGAGGGTAACCCCGCACCGTCCCAACCAAAGCCTGGCATTGCCACAGGACTTTCAGCAAAATGGCTTGTTGCGCCTTAGGCAAAGTGAGCATCCAAGCGGGCAACCGCTTGTTTTCTGCTCGCCGCCCGAACAGGCTCTCCATCAACTTCGCCAATTTAGACGAGTTAGCAATGACTTCAACCGTGGGGCGGTCTGCTCGTCTTCGCTCCCTTGCGTTGATGCCGTATCGCTCCATAACAGCCCGCACGCGGGCGGCTAATGCTTCCTCCCCTTCGTCAAAGTGGAAGGAGACCTGATGGGGCTCGCCTTCCAAGCCGCTCAGCGATCCTCCCGCCACATAGCATCCCGCCAGCACCAAAAAGTCATCGTCCACCACAAACTCGGGGGCTTCAGGAACGCGGTGAACAGGCTTCTCCCCCTGAAGGACAGGGTAAAGCAGCACGAAATCTGTGGTCACAGCACCTGCCAAGAACCACTGCGGTTTGTGTCCGTTGGTGGGCACTTGAGCGATGTTCTCCCAACGCTTACGCCCACCTTTTTCCTCGCCATCACGAAGGAGAGCCAAGACAGGATGGTTCGGTGTCACCCGCAAAGGCAACCCGCCGTGCGGGATGATTTCCACCAGTTCGCCGTGAAAGTGATGGGTGAACACTTGGGTGATGGAAGCGAAAACTCCTTCATGAGTAAGCACCCCCATCCCTTCCCGCAAGGTGTTGATAGCGCAGAATCCGCGTTGGGTCACGACTTTCTCTCCTGTTGGCAAGCAACCCATCACGGCGATGTCCAACGGCTCTGTGATGTGCCCAACGCGTGCTTTCACCTCTTCCACCAGCGTGAACAAATCCACTTCGCACCGCCCACAGGAGGGGCAAGCGATGATGCGAACGCCCTCACGGCGCAATCCCAGCGCCCGCAAAATCATTTTTGCCGCAACGACTTCCTCAACGGGGTCGGTCGCCAGGGAGACGCGAATGGTGTCGCCAATCCCGTGCGCCAACACAGCACCAATGCCGATTGCTGACCAAACGAGCCCTTCTGGCGGCGGTCCTGCTTCCGTTACGCCCACATGGGTGGGGTAGGGGAACTTTTGGGCGAACAGCAGGTAAGCCTTGACCGTGTCCATCACATCGGATGATTTCAACGACACTACGATGTCCTCAAAGCCCCACTCCTCCAACAAGGCAATTTCCTTCGCCGCACTTTCCACCATCGCCTCCGGCGTCGGTCCGCCATACTTCATGAGCAAGTCGGGGTCTAAAGAGCCAGCGTTGACGCCGATGCGAATGGGAATGCCCCGCTCCTTGCACGCTTTGACAATCATCTCCACCTTGCGCTTGTCTCGGATGTTACCGGGGTTCCAGCGGATTTTGTCGGCGCCCGCCTCTATCGCCAAAAGGGCCATGCGGTAGTCAAAGTGGATGTCGGCGACCAGCGGGATGTTAATCTGCTCCTTGATGTGCTTGATGGCTCTAGCGGCTTTCTCGTTGGGCACGGCAACCCGAACGATTTCACACCCTTCTTCCTCCAACCGATGAATTTGCGCGACCGTCGCATCAATGTCTTCCGTTTTCGTCGTCGTCATGGATTGGATGGAAACAGGAGCACCACCACCGATTTGCACCCGACCCACCTTGACAGGTCGGGTCTGGTCGCGTGTGTAGAACTTGCCATCACCGCAAAACAGCGGCGTCCATTTCGCCATCTCCGTCATGCCTCCTTGGCGTCCACCTTTAACTGGCACTTTTCCGTCCAAGCCGTTCAGGATTATGGCGCACCTTTTGCTACCTTGTGGGAGTGACGGCATAATTTTCACAACCTTTCAACGACATACTAAGTGAGCGCATGCCGAAGCGAAAGGAGTGAGCCAAGGTGCGGCGGTCTTGGGTGGCTTTGGGAGCGTCGGTAATGGGAGCATCCTTGCTACTACTCGCTTTTGCCCCNGTTCTCNCTCAAAAGAAGCAGTGGCACATCGCCATCGTNCCCAAAGCCTTGACGGGCGAGTATTGGGTGCGGTGCAAGAAAGGAGCGGAAGCGGCAGCGAAACAATTTGGCGTTCGCCTCACCTTTATCGGTCCATCTGCCGAAACGGAAGTGGACAAGCAGATTGACATCGTGGAGAACCTCATCACGCGGGGCGTGGATGCCATTGGCATCTCCCCGTGCGATGGCAAAGCCCTTGTGCCCGTTATTGAGAAGGCTGTCGCAAAAGGTATCCCTGTCGTGACTGTTGACTCCGATGCGAAGACGAACAAGCGGCTCGCCTACATCGGCACGGACAACGAGAAGGCGGGCGAAATGGCGGCGAGAGAGTTAGTGAAGTTGATGGGCGGGAAGGGCAAGGTGCTTATCATTCAGGGAGTGCCCGGAGCGGAAAACTTGATGCAGCGGGTTAAAGGTTTCAAGCGGGTGATTGCCAGGTATCCGCAAATCCGCATCGCCTCCGAGCAAGCCTGCCAAAGCGACCAAGCCCTTGCCCTCAACATCACCGAGAACGCCTTGACGGCGCATCCTGATTTGGGTGGCATTTTTGGTGTGAACGCACCAGGGGCACCGGGCGCCGCACAAGCGGTGAAAGCCGTTGGGAAAGCAGGCAAGGTCAAAATCGTCGGCTTTGATGCCTTGCCCGACACCGTCCGCTATTGCGCCGAAGGGGTCATCCAAGCCATTGTAGAGCAACGCCCTTACCGCATGGGCTACCTCGCCGTCCGCTACTTGAAAGAAGCGTTGGAGGGCAAGAAAATTCCTCGCATGGTGGACACAGGTGTAGACATCATCACGCCCGAACGAGCCAAGAAGATACTACGGGCGCGCCCCAAATGACAGCGCTGTCAAGGTAGGTGAGTGCTTATGGCTTNGAGCAGGTTAAGGGTGGCAGTGGTGTGGATTCATGTCTCCTCGCCCAGCAAATCNCCCTCCAGCAGAGAAAGTGGCGGATTTTGCTCTAATCGCTGCAAGTCCTCGGGAGTGTCCACACTAATGCTAAGGTAGGGCGTAACGACCACTTTAATGCGGACGCCGTGCTCCAACGCGCGCAATTGCTCCAAGCCTTCCGTTCGCTCCAATGGGGTTGGTTGCCAACGGGCGAATTGCAGCAGAAAGTCGCGCCGGTAGGCGTAAAGCCCGATATGCCGCAGCGGGCGCACAAGGGCACCCGCTGGCAATCTAAACGACGGCGTTTCGCCCATCGTGCCTCTCGGACGGAAATAGGGCAGGGGAGAGCGGGAGAAGTAAAGGGCGAAGCCCTCTTGACTGACCACAACCTTGACGACATTGGGATTACGGTATTCCCCTTCGTCCACGATAGGTGTTGCCAGCGTCGTCATTTTCAGGCTCGGGTCGGAGAAGAAGGGTTGGACGGCAGCATTTATGGCTTCGGGGGCGATTAACGGCTCGTCGCCCTGAATGTTCACGACCACATCGGCATCCAATGTCTGGGCCACTTCCGCAATCCGGTCGGTTCCTGAAGGGTGCTCAGGGGAAGTCATCACACACTTGCCCCCGAACCTTTCCACCGTCGCTTTCACCCGCTCGTCATCCGTTGCCACGATGACCTCCGAAAGGGTTTGCGCTTGTTTGGCTCGCTCATAGACATGTTGGACAAGGGGTTTCCCCCAAAGGAGCGCCAGCACTTTTCCTGGAAACCGCACGGAAGCAAAGCGGGCAGGAATGACACCAACGACTTTGCGAACCGATGCGACGCTTTCCTGTCGCCGAATGCGTTGCACCAACTCGGTGGTGGAGCGACCTGCCACTTTTGGAAGGATGACCACTTGTCCGCCATAGGAGCGAACCAGTGGTGTTTCCGGCAATTCGTCCGCCATGTAATCGCCTCCCTTGACATGGATATCGGGCTTAATGGCTTCAATGAGCCGATGGGGCTCTAACTCGTCAAAGAGCACCACAAAATCCACGAAGGCTAAACTTGCCAACAGCAAAGCGCGGTCATCTTGCGGTACCAACGGTCGCTCGCTCCCTTTCAATGCCCGAACCGACGAATCGGAGTTAAGCCCGACGATGAGCACATCACCCAAACTTTTCGCCTGCGCCAAGTAAGACGCATGACCTGCGTGGAGCAAGTCAAAGCAGCCGTTAGTGAACACGATGCGTTTGCCTTGTTTCCGCAACTCCACCACGATGGGCAGCAGTTCGTCTAACGATTTGATTTTCGCCCGCACCAACTCCAACATTTCTACCACCCTTTTGCCGACGGTCTTGCTGAGGCTTTTCTGTGCCTTATGTCCATTGTAGGGCAAGACAAAACTTTGCGCCTTACGGCACTCCTGCAGGTTCTCAAACTTACCTTTGCTGAGCAGGCTTCAGCCTGCTTTGTCTTAAAGCCACCAACCTCGGTTCGGGGGTGATGAAGATGACACCGAAGGTGCTGATTGCGACGACTAACAAAGGCAAGTTGCGGGAGTTATTGGCTCTGCTGCGTGACCAACCGTTTCAAATTGTCACGCCTGATAAATTGGGTATCGTGTTGGACTACGAAGAGACCAGTGATGACATCCGCCTTGTGGCGCAGGAAAAAGCGTTGCACGCTTGGCGCAAGTCTGGTTTGCCGTCCTTAGCCGAAGATACGGCGCTGGAAGTGGACGCCTTGGGCGGTTTGCCCGGCGCAAGGGCGAAAGTGTTTTTCGGCGAACAAATTTCCGATACACAGCGGTGGCGTGGATTGCTTTTCTTGATGGAAGGTGTGCCGACAGAGAAACGCACTGCTCGGTTCCGATGTGCGATGGCAGTCGCCTTTTCCGAGACAGAAGTGCTCTTGGCGGAAGGAGTTTTAGAAGGGGTCATTGCCACCGAGCCGCGAGGGGAAGGCGGTTTCGGCTACGACCCCGTTTTTCTTGTGCCCGAGTTAGGCAAAACGCTGGCGGAATTGAGTGTGGACGAGAAGAATGCCCTCAGCCACCGCGCTCGCGCCCTGAAGGCGCTTTTACCCGACTTGCGGAAACGCTTGGGAATTTGGTAACTCTCACCCTCGCAAGCGCCATCCGTAATTGGCTTCGTAGTAACGCTGAAACTCTTCACTCTCCCGAATTTGCCGCCACCACCATTCGTTGTCGCGATACCACGCAACGGTTTGCACTAATGCCGCTTTAAATTCGTGCACGGGCTCCCAACCCAACTGGCGCAACTTCTGCCAATTGACCGAGTAGCGACGGTCGTGGGCAGGTCGGTCCGCAACGAAACGAATGAGACTTTCCGTCTTGCCCAACAGTTGCAAGATGAGCCGCACGACTTCAATATTCTGGCGCTGGCAGCCTGTGCCAATGTTGTAAACCTCTCCGGGCGTCCCGTGTTCAATGAGAAAGTCAAGGGCGCGGCAATGGTCTTCCACAAAAATCCATTCCCGCACTTGCCCCCCATCGCCATAAACAGGTAACGGTAAGTCCAACAGCGCGTTCGTGACCATGAGAGGGATGAATTTTTCGGGGTGCTGATACGGACCGAAGTTGTTGCAGCAACGGGTGATGATGACGGGGACTCGGAAACTTTTGGCATATGCCAACGCCAACAGATCGCCCCCGGCTTTGCTGGCAGCGTAAGGGCTTGATGGGTTGAGCGGTGCCATCTCGTCAGCGCTTCCGTCCAAAATCGGACCGTAAACCTCGTCACTGGAAATGTGCACCACCAAACCAGTCTGGTGCTTTTTAACACACTCCATCAAAGTGTGGACGCCTAACACATCGGTGCGAACAAAATCGCCCGATGCCAAAAGGGAACGGTCTACATGTGTTTCCGCAGCAAAGTTCACTACCACATCGGCTTTCGCCACCCACGGCTTAAGCTGCTCACGGTTGCAAAGGTCGCCTTGAACAAAAGTGAAGTTGGGTTGCCCTTCCAAGTCGTGTAAATTGGCTTTGTTGCCCGCGTAGGTCAACTTGTCGTAGACCACAATGTCCCATGCAGGGTGCTCGCGCTGCCAGTAGCGAGCGAAATTGCTTCCGATAAACCCCGCGCCGCCAGTGATCAGGATAGTTGGCATCGTCGTCACCTCGCTCCTCGTTCACATTTCACCGTCCCATCCAAAGCCTGACAAATTGCTCCCTTGCCTATTGTGACACAAGCCCTTCGCACCTTTTGGAGACGACTTTTCGCTGAGACCAACTATCAGCCGCGATGCCAAAATTTTTCGCTAGCGCTACGCTTGGAGCGGAGTGAAGGGCGATGCGAGTTTGGCTCCTTTTGGGATTAACACTAACTTGTGCGACGGTTTACGGGCAATTCCTTCCGCCCTATATCGCTGATTACTCCGTGACCATTGACTTGCACCGTGATAGCACTTTAACGGTCACCGAGACTATCATTGTCAACTTTGGCGAAGTGAAGCGGCACGGCATCTATCGCAAAATCCCTTACCGATACCGTCGCTCTGTCAGGGGCGTGTCGCTGGCATACAATTTGCGTCTTCGGTTGGTTTCCGTAACTGACGCTGCTGGAAATCGCCTTCAGGTGAAAATGTGGCGAGAAGGCAGGTATGTGGTCTGGCGCATCGGCGACCCGAACCGAACGGTCAAGGGCGTGCAGGTTTACCGTATCACCTACACAGTCGCCCGCGCCATCAACACCTTTCCCGACCACGACGAACTTTACTGGAATGTAACGGGCAACGAGTGGGAGTGGGACATAGGCAAGGCGACTTGCGTGGTGAACTTGCCCGAAGGGGTGGATAACCGCCGAGTCCGTTTCACTTTCTACACGGGCTACTACGGCTCAAGAGAGCAAAGGGGACAAGCGTGGTTGGAAGGGCAACGCATCGTGTTCACGACGAAATACCTACCGAAAGGAACGGGATTGACAATTGTATTGGGACTACCGAAGGGCGTGTTAAATTTGCCCTCGCCGATACAACAGGCATTTTGGTGGCTGAGCGATAACTGGGGTATCCCTGTCGGCATCTTCCTTCCCCTCCTCACTTTTGCGGTGCTTTTTGGACGCTATTGGCGTTACGGGCGTGACCCTGTTTGGCGGGAAGCGTTGGTGGTGCAATATCGCCCACCAGATGACCTGACTCCGGCAGAAGTGGGCGTTTTGCTGGATGAGCGCGCCGATAACATGGACATCGTAGCGACTGTCGTAGATTTGGCGGTGAAAGGCTACCTGAAAATCCGTGAAGTCACCACGACCAAATGGCTGTTCCTGCGCGATACCGACTACGAGTTTGTCTTCTTGCGCAGTGACGAACCGCCGAAAACCCACGAGCAATTGGTTTGGAACGGGCTGCGGTTGGGAATTGGCAATGCTTCAGGTTCGGCACGCCTTTCAGAACTTCGAGAGCGCTTTTACCCTTACTTGCAACAGGCAAAGACAGCGCTTTACATGACCCTCTCTCGGCAAGGTTACTTCGCCGGCAACCCAGAGACAATCCGGCAAAGGTATCTCGTCGCAGGCATCCTGCTTTTCGTGTTGAGCGTTCTCGTTGGGGGTTACGCCTTGTTTCTTGACCCAGTTTCAGGATTAGTGCTCATGAGCGGTGGGGGGCTGTCGGGCGTTCTTTGCGCCGCTTTCGCTCCTGCGATGCCGCGCAAAACAAGGAAGGGTGCTCGCGCTCTGTGGCACCTCCTCGGTTTTCGGGAGTTCATCCTTCGGGTGGAGCAAGACCGATTGGAGCGGATGTTGCAAGAAGACCCGCTCCTTTTTGACCGCATTCTTCCTTACGCCCTCGTTTTCGGGATAGCGGATGAATGGGCGCAAAAGTTTGACGGATTGCTGCAACGACCACCTGACTGGTATGAGTCACCAGCATGGACACCCAGCACTTTCAACACTCGTTTGTTCGCTTCGCGGTTGGGCGATAGCATCACGACCATGAATACAGCGCTTCCTGCCGCCCCCCGCAGCCAAAGCACGGGAGCAGGTGGCGGATTTAGCGGTTTTGGCGGCTTTTCAAGCGGTGGTTTCTCAGGTGGCGGCTTTGGCGGTGGGGGCGGGGGCGGTTGGTAACCGCCGTCCAATGCTTCTCAGTAAGCCGCAAAGAGCACCACACTCATGCCCCCATCCACTGGCAAGGTGATGCCGTTGACATAGTTCGTGCACGTGGCAAGGAAGATGGTGGCTTCCCGCAAATCTTCGTAACCCCCCAAGCGATTGGCAGGGGTCGCGTTCAGAAAGCGTTGCAAGCGTTCGGGTTCCCGCTCCAAAATGGCGCGGTTCAAATCGGTGGGGATGAGTCCGGGCGCTATAGCGTTAACACAAAGCCCATGCCGTGCCCATTCACACGCCAACTGGGCTGTCAAGGCGCGGATGCCGCCTTTGCTGGTGCCGTAAGCAGCAACATAAGGCACCGCCCGCAGGCTCGTCTCGCTGGCAATGTTGATGATGTGTCCCTGCCCACGCTGCAACATCCTCTTGCCCACAATTTGACACGCCCTCGCCACGCTCAACAAGTTGATGTCCAAAATCTCCTCCCAAACCTCGCGAGGGATCTCCTCAGCGTTGTATCGGCGCAGGATGCCTTGGGCGTTAACAAGGATGTCAATCGGTCCGAACCCCCTCTCAATCCAGTCACAGCATGCCTCCAAAGCAGAACCATCGCGAGCGTCAAAGGAGAGTTTCTCAAGGTCAACAGGTTTGGGATAGGGGCGAATTTTCTCCAGCGACTGGACGGTTGCCGCTACTTTCTCAGGAGTTCGGGAAGTGGGGAAGACCATTGCCCCTTCCTCGGCAAGGAAATGCGCCATTGCTGCCCCAATGGAACTGTAGCCATCAGATGCCGTCCCGCCAATAACCAACGCCACCTTGCCTTCTAACTTGCCCATTCCTTTCTCCCCCCTTGCTGAAGTTCTGGCTCATCGGTAGTGCCAATATCGCAAGCGTTGCCGCACTTCTGCCAGCCCCATCGGCTGGGAAGGACGCAAAAGAACCGTGCGAGTCATTCCGGGTAGCAAATCAAAGGCGTTGTCGCTAAATTCAGCATCGGAGTCGCCGTCCACTTCTAACCACACACCCTTGACAAAGACATCAGCACTCACTCGCAAGAGCCATCCTCCTGTTTCGCTCGGCGTGATGGTCATCTCCAATGTGGCAGGAGGAAACGACAAGTGTTGGTAGGGTGCAAGGAAAAGGGCATCGTAACCGATAAGTTCGCCTTCTCGTCCCCAAAGTTCCGCCCCAATGAAATGCCGAAGGGAGTCAAACTCGGTGGGAAGGGAGATAGAGAAGACACACTGAGCAGTGTTTGGCAGACATTGAATTTCCTCAGAGCGCTCCCAAATCGCCTTCCCCCACAAGTCCTGAACCCGAACTATCACTCGTCCGCTAATAGGCTTCAAAGTGTCGTTCACAACCCAGACAGTTGGGGAATCGTTGGGCAAAAGCGCCACGAGGATGGGTGCGAAGGAACGCTTGACAAAGTAGTAACCGGCTTTCGGACGAGCAAAGTAGTCCAATACGCTCCAACTGACCACTGTCCAGCAATCGTTGAGTTGCCAGAAAAGTGCTCCCGCTGTTTTGAATTTTCGGCGCCGCCAATGGGTGATGCCTGTCTTTAAGGCTTCCCCTTGCAACAATTGCGCCACCCGCACCCAATCAGCGAAATCGCTCGGCACTTTGAAGTGCGCTGCCATGAAGCGGTAAATCCGTTGCATCCCCTCCACACACTTGTTGTGATGCTCCATCACAGCACTGTTGGGATAACGGTCTTCGGGGGCAGTGAAAGTGTCAATAGTGGCTAAGACAGGTGGGGCTTGGAAGCCGAACTCGCTGATGAAGCGACCTGTGTCGCGCAAGTAGTGTGGGTAAGATTGCTGAAACCAAACCTCCCAACTGTGTCGGTCGCCTTCCTGCATGGAGTTGGGATCGGTGCTGCCGAAAGGACTGCTCTGCCAATAAGGGCGCGACGGGTCTAATCGTTCGCAAATTTCCGGTAAGATTTGAGCGTAAATGGTTTCGCCATAAAAGCGGTCGCGCTGCCCACGAGCCTTCAAATTGAACAGCCAATCGTTCTCGTTGTTGCCGCACCAAAGCACAATGCATGGATGGTAGCGTAACTGCTTGACAATTGTTTCGGCTTCCGCACGGACTTGTTCGTGGAACCATGCCTCTTCGGGATACTCGGCGCACGAGAACATAAAGTCCTGCCAAACCATGATGCCCAACTCGTCGCAAATCTCGTAGAAGGCTTCGTCCTCGTAGATGCCGCCACCCCAAACCCGAAGCATGTTCATGTGCGCTTCAGCGGCTTTTTGGAGCAATTGGTGGTAGCGCTCCTTGCTCATGCGGGGAAGGAAGTTATCGGCAGGGATCCAGTTGGCGCCTTTGCAGAAGACTGGCACGCCGTTGATGCGAAAAAGGAAACTCTCGCCCTCCTCATCGCGCTCTCGCACCAATTCCACTTTGCGCAAGCCAACGCGGACTCTCTTTTCGTCCATCGCTGCCCCTGCTACTTCCACGCAACACCGAAGGGTGTAAAGGGGTTGCTCGCCCAACCCGTTGGGAAACCAAAGGTGGGGTCGGTTGACAGTGATGTCGGCGTAAACGGTTTGGTCTTCAAGTTGGAGCGAGACTGGCACGCAGGCGAGAAACTGCTGGTTACCCCGTTCCAAGTGGAAACGCACTCGTCCCTCCACTTCCCTGACAGCGTGAATTTCCGCCTCCACCCGAACTTGGGCGACCGAGGCATCGTTCCTCAAGTCCGTCACATATGCCCAAAGGGAGCGGAGGCAGGCGACATTGTAAGCGCAAAGTTCCACCGAGCGCCAAATCCCAAAAGTGGGAAGGCGCGGTCCCCAATCCCAACCGAACGAATATTGGGCTTTGCGCAAGTAAGGGCGAGCGCTGTGGAAGGACGAATGCAACCTACCGTATCGCCTTTCCCGCTCCTCTGCCACATGCGTGGGGGAGTCAAACTTGACAACCAACACATTTCGCCCCGAACGAAGGAGCGGTTTAACGGAGAAGCGGTGAGGGATGAACATGTTGTCAGTTTCGCCCACTTTTTCGCCGTTGAGCCAAATCGTCGCCACCGTGTCCAAGCCGTGAAAAATCAACTCTACCTCGTCGTGTTGCAAAAAGGGTTTGAGGACTTCAAACTCGCGCCGATACCACCACTCCCGCTCTTCCACCCACCGGACAGCAAGTTCGTTGCGGCGATAAAAGGGGTCAGGAATTTTGCTTGCTCGCATCAAATCCAGATGCACGACCCCGGGCACTTGGGCGGGAATCGTTCGGTTGGGCGGCAAAACAAAATCGGGTATAAATGCTCCCGCTTTCTCCCCCTCACCGACTTCAAACTCCGTCAACCACCAAGCACCATCCAAGCACAATCGTTCCATCTTCCCACCCCCGAAGCAGCAGGAAAACACTTTCCGACGGACTAACTAATTTTGCCACCGCAAAGCCCAATGAGAATTCAGATGTTCGCGGCTGGCGCCGCTCCTACATTATTTTGCAAGTAACTTGTAGAAGCGCCATAAGGCGCAAAGTTTCATTTCTTTTGGGACACAAGCGCTAAAATTTTCGCCGAAGCGTCGGAAAGGAGGCGGCAGAAGAGTGTACAAATGGTTTGTGGTAACCGTTGGGTTGTTGGCAAGTGTCGTCGGGTTGACGCATCTTCTCTCGCAGCCTTCCGTGCCACCGCTCTTGCCGGAAGAAGGCAAGCGGTTGTCGCAGTTGCGTCAACTGACTTTTGAAGGCACGAACGCAGAAGCCTATTGGTCGCCTGACGGGGAATGGTTGGTGTTTCAGTGCCTGCGCCCACCTTACAAAGCCGACCAAATTTTCGTCATGCGGGCAACGGGCGGGTTCGCACGCATCGTCAGCACGGGCAAAGGGCGCACCACTTGTGCCTACTTTACGCCTGACGGTAACGGGGTGATTTTTGCGACGACCCATCTGGCTGGACCAGAGCCTCCGCAATTGCCCAAGTTGGATTTGCCCCGTTATGGGTGGGGTGTCTTCCCCTCCTACGAACTCTACCTTCGCCGCCTTGACACGATGGAACTCATTCGCCTGACCGAGAACGAGGGCTATGATGCGGAAGCGACAATTTGCTGGAAGACAGGACGCATCGTCTTCACCAGTTACCGCAACGGTGACCTTGACCTTTACAGCATGAACTTGGACGGGAGCGATTTGAAGCGCTTGACAAAAACACTGGGTTACGAAGGAGGGGCATTCTTTTCGCCCGACGGCAAGCGCATCGTCTTTCGGGCTTACCTGCCGAAAACACCCGACGAGATTGCCGAATATAAGCGGCTGCTCTCGTTGCATGTCGTCAGCCCGCCGACGATGGAATTGTTCGTGATGGATGCGGATGGACGCAATGTTCGGCAAATCACTCGGTTGGGTGGCATTAACTTCTGTCCCGCATGGCATCCGGACGGGAAGCGGATCATCTTTGCCAGCAACCATCACGAACCGAAAAACTTTGACCTCTTTCTCATCAACGCCGATGGCACGGGATTAGAGCGCATCACCTATCACCCTGCCCCTGATTTGTTCCCCCACTTTTCCCCTGACGGCAAGTGGCTCGTTTGGTGTAGTGGACGCAATTCAAAGCAGCCTCGCCAGTTGCATGTCTTTCGTGCTGCGTGGCGGTGATGTCAATGGATGCGAAACGGATTTGGCTTAGCCATCCTGACGAGTGGCAGCCATTGGTTCGCCAGTGAGCACAAGAAACGCCGAACCGGCGCCTTTGCGAACGGTGGCAAATAATGGGCGAATGCCTCATGGCGCTCAGTCTCGGCAATCCCACTTTGAGGAGCAACGGGCAATGATGGAATAGGCGGAAGCCATTTTGCAGGGTTGGCGCAGGCTTGGCTTAGACTGCTTAACAAGGGGACAGGTCTCCCTCAGTCCCTTCGGTGACTTTTTCGGACAAGGCAGTTTCCAAAGGCGGTGAGACTTCCCCTTGCGGGGCGATTTGTTGACGCATCGCTTCAAAGAAACGGTTCAGCATGGCATTCGCAGTCACTTGAATGAGCCGGCTTCCAACACTGGCTAAGGTGCCTCCCACTTGCACTTCTCCGTCCACACTTACTTGCGTTCGCCCTTCCCCCACTTCCTGAAGGGCAATGATGCCATCGCCTTTTACAAACCCGACAGAACTTTTCGCCTCCACAATGAGCCGATAGCGCTCTGGGAACTGTTGGTCTGTCATGCAGATAGTGGCAGTAAAGCGCCCCTTGATAGACCCAATCCCTACCGCCAGCGTTGCTGAGTAAGTGTCATCGCCCATTGCTTCCATTTTTTCGCACCCGGGGATGCATTGAGCGATGATGGTCGGGTTAGTGAGCGTTCGCCAAACGAACTCTCGTGCCGCTTCAAAAGTCCAACTTCCCTGCACCTTCAAGCCATTCGCCTCCCTGTGCAACAGTTACAGCCTTCTACCGAAAGCCTGTGCCAATTGAGGTTGGGCATTTCTACGATGCTCGTTCAATGGCTTTCCCCAATGCCCGTTTAGTTAACACTTGGGCTAAGTGAGCACGATACTCCGCCGACGCATGAATGTCTTCCAGCGGGATAATGCCGTCAGCGGCTTGTCGCGCTGCCTGTTCTATCGTCGGGGCATCAGGTGTCTTGCCTTTCAGGGCATCTTCCACAGCAAAAGCCCGATAGGGTTTGGACGCCACGCCTGTGATGCCAACCCGCACATCCTGAATAACTCCGCCATCCAAAGTAACCTTCACTGCTACTCCGCAAAGGGCAAAGCCCGATGCTAATTGCTCCATCCTCAAGTAAGCCCAGCCTGTCTTAGGCGGGAAGAGGGGCACTCGCACTTCCGTAAGCAGTTCGTTGGGTTGTAAAGCCGTTGTGAACAAGTCCACGAAAAAGTCAGTCGCCTTAATGAGGCGCTCGGCACCATCCGTGTTAACGACCTTAATTTCGGCGTCGCAGGCGAGAATAGCGGCGGGATAGTCAGCGGCAGGGTCAGCATGGGCTAAGGAGCCGCCAATTGTTCCTCGGTTGCGCACCTGCACATCGCCAATATGCGCAGCGCATTCGGAAAGAAGAGGACAGTAGCGCTTCAGCAGTTCGGAAGTTTCCACTTCGTAGTGGCGAGTCAAAGCGCCAATAGCAATCACACTACCCTCCTGGCGGATGTAACTCAGTTCAGGGATTCGGTTCAAGTCAATCAAGACAGCAGGGGTTGCCAATCGCATTTTCATCAAGGGCACTAAACTTTGTCCGCCCGCTAAGACTTTGGCTTCGCGGCCATATTTTGCCAGAAGTTGCAGTGCCTCTTGAAGGCTCGTCGGCGCATGATACTCAAAAGGGGCAGGGAACATCGCTCTTCACCTCCTTGTGCGAGAGATGCCTCCTCACTTTTATGGTTGCAAGGTCTGTGCTGCCCGAATGGCTTCCCAGACACGGGCGGGGGTCAAGGGCATGTCAATGTGGCGGATTCCCAGCGGCTCCAAAGCGTCGCAGACAGCGTTGATGAAGGCAGGGGTGGCGCCGATGGTGCCGGCTTCGCCCACCCCTTTCACGCCCAGCGGGTTCACCGGCGATGGCGTTTCTATGCGGTCCACGACGATTTTCGGAGCATTGTGGGCTTTGGGGATGGGATAGTCAGTTAACTCGCCTGTCAGGAGTTGCCCATTTTCATCGTAAACGCAGCGCTCCATCATCGCTTGACCAAATGCCTGCACGATACCGCCAATGATTTGCCCTTCCACCAGCATAGGATTGACAACCTTCCCGCAATCATCCACAGCGACATAGCGCAGGATTGTCACTTCCCCCGTCTCAATGTCTACCTCGCAGACGCAAATATGCGTTCCGGATGGGAAGGTGAAGTTGCTCGGTTCAAAGAAGGCAGTCGCCACTAAGCCTGGTTCCATATCAGGCGGGAAGTTTTTGGGGTCGTAAGCGGCGGCTGCCACCTGTTGGAAGGAGACCCGTTTGCTGGGATCACTTTTCACGACAAAGTGTCCGTCCTGAAGTTCCACTTCCGTCTCCCTAACGCCCAGCAGGAAAGCAGCAATTTTAGAGGCTTTCTCCCTCACTCTCCGAGCGGCTTGATAGACGGCGGTTCCTCCGACGGCTAATCCGCGACTACCGAAGATGCCAATCCCGTATTGGACAGCCTCGGTGTCACCGTGAATGACAGTCACATCTTCTGGGGCAACGCCCAATTCGTCCACAACAATTTGAGTAAAGGAAGTTTCCTCCCCCTGTCCATGCGGGTGAGCACCTGTTAAGACAACGACTTTTCCTGACGGTTCCACTCGCACGGTGGCACTCTCCCATCCTCCCGCCGGCATGGCGCGGGACGGACCCATGCCGCAAATTTCCACATAGGACGAGATGCCAATGCCGAGAAAGCGTCCTTGCTGGCGGGCTTGCTGTTGCTCTTTCCGCCACTTTTCATACTCCACCAACTCCAATGCTCGGTTAAGAGCGGCTTCATAGTTGCCTGAATCGTAGGTGATGCCGTGGGGAGTTGTGTAGGGGAACTGGTGGGGTTGAATGAAATTTTTGCGGCGAATTTCCGCAGGGTCTATGCCTAACTCCTTGGCTGCTAAATCCATCATCCGCTCCAGAAGGAATGTCGCCTCCGGTCGCCCTGCCCCCCGATAAGCGTCAGTGCTCATCTTGTTGGTGAAGACGGCTTTTTTGGTCATCCGCACCGCAGGGATTTTGTAGGGTCCGCAGAGCATCAATCCCGTCAAGGTGGGGATGGCAGGGGTTAGCAATTGGTAGTAAGCGCCCATGTCGGCGACCACTTCGTAACGCAATCCCAAAATTGTCCCGTCGCGCTTCAACGCCAATTCCATCACACCCACTTGGTCGCGCCCGTGGATGGATGCCATAAAGTTTTCCCGCCGTGTCTCCGTCCATTTGACGGGTCGGTTCAAAGTCATCGCCAGATAGCCCATGAGCGCTTCTTCCACATAGACCTGCAACTTCTGCCCAAAGCCGCCCCCCACATCGGGGGCGATGACACGGATGTGGTGCTCTGGTAGATGGAGCATGCCAGCGACCAGAGAACGGACAAGGTGAGGGATTTGCGTGGAAGTCCATAAAGTGAGCAATTGCCGCCCCGAATCCCAGTCCGCGACGACACAGCGGGGTTCCATCGGCACAGGAATTAACCGCTGGTTGACAAACTTTTGCCGAACGATCACTTCGGCTTGCGCGAAGGCGGAATCCACATCCCCGCCCTCCATCTTCCACTCAAACGCCAAGTTAGTGCCCAATTCTTCGTGGATGATGGGAGCCTCTGGCAGCAATGCCTTCTCAGGGTCGGTCACCGAGGGCAACTCTTCGTAGTCCACCTCAATCAACTCCAAAGCATCTCGGGCAAGGTAGCGGTCCTCCGCCACGACGACGGCGACAGGATGACCGACAAAGTAAACTTTGTTGACTGCCAGTGCGTAATGGGTGGGAGTTTTTAAGTCCGGCACAGGGCGCGCCGCACAGGGAAGGGGGCCAACTTTCCCCAAAATGTCCTTCCCTGTGATGACTGCCACAACCCCTGGTGCTTGCAAGGCTTTGCGAACATCAATGTTACGAAGACGGGCATGAGCGTAGGGGCTGCGCAAAATGGCGGCATAGCACATTCGGGGCAATTGCACATCATCCACATATTGCCCCTTCCCGGAGATTAAGCGGGGATCCTCCACTCGCTTGAGAGGTTGCCCGACCAACTTCGGCATCACCGCACACCTCCTTTACTATCAAGACCCCCTTCCTTTCGTTTTCTCTTAACGCCTTACGGCTTTTTCGGGGCGGTGCCTGACTGACTTCGCATGCACTCTGCTGCCCATTGAATGGCTTCCACAATTTGCTGGTAGCCCGTGCATCGGCATAAGTTTCCGACGAGGGCGCGGCGGATTTCCTCTTCGGTGGGATTAAGGTTGCGGGCAAGAAGAGCAGCCGCTGCCAAAATCATTCCTGGCGTGCAGTAGCCGCATTGCAATCCGTGCTTTTCCCAAAAGCCCTGCTGAACGGGATGAAGTTGGCCCTCAGAAGCCAATCTCTCAATCGTCGTGATTTCCTGCCCTTCTGCCTGCACAGCAAAAAGCAAACAGGACTTAACGGCTTGCCCATTTAGCAAAACAGTGCATGCCCCGCAAATGCCTGTCTCGCAGCCGATGTGGGTGCCCGTTAAGCCAAGGACATCGCGGAGATAGTGCACGAGGAGCAAGCGAGGCTCCACTTCGTGGGAGTAGCGCCGCCCGTTCACGACCACTGTTAAGCGCATTCTCCTCACCTCCGAGGAAAAATCCTCGCCTTCTTCCACGACCCACCAATCAGGATGTCGCTTCCATTTTAGCGCACCTAACTTCCTAACGCAATCTATCGGTCAAAGAAACACCTCAGGGGAACTCTCAGGCGCTCATCGTCGGGATGGCTTTCGGATAGATAACGGGAAAATGGCATGGGGCTGACCTTTTGCCCCACCATCGCCAGTGGGGTTGGGGCAAGTTCAAAGCAGCGGGGAAGTTGCTCAGATGTAGAACATCAGGGGTTGGCGGCTGCGACGCTCTTGCTCCCACGCACAGACTTGGGCAAGGGTGATTTCTTGCAAGGTGGCTTCCATTACTTTGCGCAACCGTTCCCACACTTCGGCAACGCCCGACAGTTTGGCGCGCTCTTTCAAAACGGGGTCTATCGGTTCAGCGTCCAAGACGGGTCCTTCCAACGCCTCCAAAATTTCCCGCACCGTTATTTGATGAGTGGGACGAGCAAGAACATAACCGCCTCTAATGCCCCGCTGGCTTTTAACCAAACCGGCGCGCTTTAAGGGGAGCATCAGTTGCTCCAGATACTCTTCGGGGATGCCTTGACTTTCCGAAATTTCCCGCACTTGCACGCGCCCATGTCGTGCCCGCAACCCCAATTCTACCATTGCCATCAAGCCATACCAAGCCCGCGTGGAAACTCGCACCCTTCGTCCCTCCTTTTTCCACTCATAGGGATAGCCGCTCTTGCAGGACGGTAATTACCCGCTCACAGAGTTCCCGCCACTGCTCGCTCCGTTGCATATCGCGAATGGTGACAGCGTTTTCGCGTAACTCGTCCTCCCCCACAATGAGCACGAAGCGGGCGCCCAGTTTATCCGCATAGCGCATTTGGGCTTTCAAACTCCGACCAAAGTAATCACGATCGGCACGGATGCCAACTTGGCGCAATTGGTAAAGCAACTGCATAGCCTGCTGTTCGGCATCGGGGGAAGCGATGGCGATGAAAGCGTCCACGATTGGCTCGGAAGGCAATCGCTGTTGATTGGCTTGGCGAACGAGGAGCACCCGCTCAATGCCACAGCCAAACCCGACGCCCGGTGTCGGTTCCCCGCCCAACTCGGCAATAAGTCCGTCATACCGCCCTCCACCCAACACCGTGCTATGGGCTCCCAACTTGGGGTGCACGAACTCAAAAACAGTTCGGGTGTAATAGTCAAGTCCCCGCACCAAGCGACCGTCCAGTTCGTAAGCAATGTCCAGTCGTTCCAAATTCTCGCAAAGGACGGCAAAGTGGGCGTTACACTCGTCGCACAAGTAATCCAGCGTGACGGGGGCATCCTTGACAATCGTGCGGCATTCCTCCTCCTTGCAGTCCAACACCCGCAATGGGTTCGTGGGCAAGCGGCGCTGACAGTCTTCACATAGGTCGCCTTCATGGGCTTGAAGGAAGGCAATCAAGGCTTGACGGTAGCGGGGGCGGCAATCTTCCCGAAGGCAGCCAATGGAGTTCAAGTGGATAGAAAAGCCTGATGCCCCAACGCTGTTCAGGAAATCGTTGCCCAGCGCGATGACTTCCACATCCAACAGGGGGTTGGGTGAGCCAATGGCTTCCACGCCGCACTGGTGATGCTGGCGAAATCGCCCCGCTTGAGGGCGTTCGTAGCGGAAGATGGGAGCAATGTAGAAAAGCTTGACAAGGGGTGATTGTTGCAGCAACCCGTGCTCTATAAGGGCGCGGGCGACAGGTGCCGTCCCTTCAGGGCGCAAAACCCACCGCTCCTCTTCGCTGACAGGGTGTCTCGCCCCATAAGGCATGACGGCGAACATTTGCTTTTGCACGATGTCGGAAGTCGCCCCGACCGTTCGCTCAAACAAGCCTATGTCCTCAAAGGCGGGGGNGCGGATTTCCCGATAGCCGTAACGAGCGCACCATTGGCGGAAAGTTTCTTCCACCAACCGCCATTCCGCAATCTCTTCAGGCAAAATATCCTTCGTGCCACGGGGCGCTTTGAAGCGAATTGCCATTTGGTCAAGTCCCCCTGTGCATCTGAGTTGTGCGTGAGGGTTTTTGTGCCTCTGCAAATATGCCACGCTGGCGGGCGAACGGGACACACGAGGTCAAAGGCGAAAAGACAAAGCCTGCAAAGGCAGGCTTGACTTCTCAACGACACGAATTCAAGGAAAGTGCTCCCTCTTCGTTTCGGTCACTTCCCACTTCGGCTTTCTCTGTTTCGCTCTCCCGCTCTTTCTTGGGCATAGATCCGCGCCCATAGTCGGTCACATGCCAACCGCTGCCTTTGAAGATGATGGGCACAGGTCGGAAGAGTTTGCGAGCGGGTTGCCCACACTTTTCGCATCGCACTGTCGGTCGCTCCTCTGCGCCGTGAAAGACTTCAAAAGTGTGCCCGCAGGCATCGCAGCGGTAGTCGTAAACTGGCATGGCAATAACCACCTCCTGTCCAGTCGGCGTTTGGAGTTGACGCTGGAGCAAAAATTTTGGCACGGAGAAGGAGGACAGACAGCCCCAGAAAGACGGCGAAAAGCGTTCAACCATTGTGGCGTCCCCCGCATTGACCGTTCCACTTCTCGCTGCATCTGACGCTCCATGATTTCCCGCCGTCGGTCTACCTTCCGCTTCCCTTTTGCCAACCCCAATTCCACCTTTGCATACCCTCGCTCGTTGAAGTAAAGTCGCAACGGGATAAGGGTGAAGCCCCGTTGCTGGGTTAAGCCCATCAGTCGGTCAATTTCCCGCCGATGCATCAGCAACTTGCGGGGCTGGCGGGGGTCGTAGGTTCGTTGCAACACAGGGTCGTAAGGCGCGATATGCATGTTGTAAAGCCACAACTCGCCTTTGTCCACCCGAGCATAAGCGTCTGCCAAGGAGACTTTGCCTTGACGAACAGCCTTGACCTCCGGTCCTGTCAGCACAATCCCTGCTTCATAGGTTTCCAGGATGTCAAACGCATGGCGGGCTTTGCGGTTGACAGCGACGGTTCGTTCCGCCATAGGGGCTCACTTCACCGCTGGATGGACGGATTGGGTAGCGGGACGCACCCGCCGCGATGAGCGCTTCGTCGGGACGGGCAACCCTTTTTGGCGAGCCACTTCTTGTAAAGCACGAGCGGCTTTTTGAGCGGCACTGCTCACTTCAGGGATACCCGCGCTGGCGACGCGACGCAGGATATCAACGGCTCTAGGATCCCCCAACTCCTCCAGTGCCTTGATGACTTGCAATGCCGTTTGAGGATGAGGGTCAAAGGCGGCTTGCATCAGAGGCAGAAGGGCTTTTTTGCTCTTCAACTTCTGAAGCCCCAACGCTGCGTGATAGCGGACGCTCCATTCCGGGTCCCTCAACGCTTCACAAAGGCTTTTAAGGACATCTTCGCCCCCCAGTTGGCTTAACCCTTGCACGGCGGTGAGGCGAATGAGCCAATCAGGGTCAGAGAGCGCCTTTTTCAAATATGGCTTCGCCATTTGCTTGCCCACTTGAACTAACGCCTTCAATGCCTGAAAGCGCACTTCTTGGTCGGAATCCTTGAGCAACTGGCAGAGGGGAGGGAAAAGGGACTTGTCGGGGAAGCGGGAGATGGCTTGTACTGCCGATTGGCGAACAAGCGGGTCAGGGTCTTTCAAGGCTTTCACCAACTCCCGAAGAGCGCGGCGATCCCCCATAGAGCCTAAGACTTCCGCTGCCACCTGCCGAACCGTCTGGTTTTGGTGCTTCAAGGCTTTCACCAATTGAGGCACCGCTTCCTTGCCAATGCTGAGCAGGGCATCCCGAACAAGCCGGCGCAACTCCGCCCCGTCCTGCGAAAGAATGTCCAGAAGGAAGGGGATGGCTTTAGGGTCTTTCAGTTTGCCCAGTGCCTCAATGGCAGTACGGGAGAAATCGGCTCCCCCATGCTGAACCAATTCGGTTAAGAGTTTGAAGGCTTTGCGGCTCCCAATTTCGCCCAAAGCCTCCACGATGAGACGCTGAAGTTCAGGGGCTTCACGAGAGAACCGCTCCAGCAGGGGAGGAGCCGCCTCTTTCGCGCCAATTTTGCCCAAAATCTGAATGACCCACCGGCGCATGGCAAGGTCTTCGTGGTCAATGTGCTTGAGAAGTTCGGGAACGGCAGGACGCCCTATTTTGGCAAGGGCTTCAGCGGCTGCCCGCTGAACGGTCAGGCTGGAATCCAAAAGGGTCGCCACTAAAGCGGGAACGGCTTGCTCCGCCCGTAGTTCCCCCAACGCCATCGCAGAGACTAAGCGGACCAGATAATGGGGGCTTTTCACCAGCGCCTCAATTAACAGCGGCACTACTTGCTTGGTAGGAAAAGTGAGAATTTGTTGGAGACTTTCCTCTGGTGTCGCCTCCGAGCGACCTTCCAACCGCTTGAAAATCTTCTGAAGTCGTTGCCGAATACTGGTCATTGTGGTCGCCTTCTTTGCCATAGTGTCACTGCCACTGAATGCGCTGCCGCCCATTGTCACGGTGTCCTTCAGCGTCGCCCTAAATTATGACGCTTTTTGCCCCGATAGTCAAGAGGTCTGAGCGTTTGATCGTCGGTAAACGATATAGGCTTGCACAAGGGCAGCAGGAACGAGTATAAAAATCAGCACTAACGGCACAAGGTCAAAGCGGGGCGGAAAGAGGGGGGCAACGACGAAAAGGATGCCAACAGCAATAAACCCGTAACCCAATGTCCGATTGGTTGCCCGCCACGCCGCCTCGTTCACCACCGTCCAGGGCAACCGGACCCCAGCCACCCAGTTGCGCTGTAATTTCGGTAAGACGCTGCCAATGACGATGAAAAAGATGCCGAGGGCAGGGAGGAGGATAGGACGCGGGGTCGCCAGCCAGCCCAGCCCGACCCCTATCATCCCTGCATGAGTGGCAAGCAAGAATGCGCTTAGGGTGGTTCGGACATCCAGCAGGAGCGGCAAATCCTCTTCCTTCAACCGCAATTGTCCCCGTTCCGTCGCCGCTAACCAGAAACAGAGGGTCAACACGCTCCATAGCCCTGCTAACAGGAGAGGCATGAACCAGACGGCCATCTCCCGGCTCATCCAGCCATCCGGCTGCCATTGGGCATTCCAGTGGCAGGGAACTTTTTCAGGCAGGTAAGGGTAGGAGAGACACCCTAAAAGGAGGCACAATCCGACCCACAGCAATCCTTCGCCCACATCGCGCTGCCAACTCATGCTTTGTCCCCCCTTCAGAGCCGACCATTGAGCCGTTCTCGCAAAAAAGTGCGGCTAATGGTCTGGCGGATTCGCCAGGCAATTTGTTCGGGCGAACCTTTGCTTACAGCCATATCTTGCGCCGTCAGCACCCAAAGGGGACGATGGGCGAGCAGCACTGCCACACCGTCGGGGATGACTTTGGCTTGGAAGTCAAAGGCTTGAGCGCCTCCTTCTAACGCCTCATCCAGCAGCCGGGCAGCCTCTTGGGCACGCTCAAGGGCACTTTTGCTGTGTAGCGGGACGAACCGGCACAGTTCCTCGCCCCCCAAACTCAACACTGCCAGTTTCGCTCCTTCGGCTTCTACCTCCTTGACCTCCACCTTTAGGGCGCCCGTTACAGGACGGCGATTGATGGGCGAGCCTGCGGCAGTCAGCCATTGCTTCACGGCGGCAATGCGCTCCTCAAGGGTAGGGTGGGTCGTCCAGTAACCGGGCAGAAACTGCGGCGGGGGAGATTGCCTTTCCAACCGAGCCAGTTTCTCAAAGAAAGTCAACAGCCCAACAGGGTTATAGCCTGCTCGTTGCAAATATACGAAGGCAGCTTCGTCTGCTTCTCGCTCCATAGTCCGAGAGTAGCCCAGCATCAGCACCTGCACCACTTGGGAAACGAGTTGTGCTGCTTGTGCGCTGGTTTCGCCCCGCACAAACACGGCTGCCAACATTGCTAACAACACGGGAAGGCTCAACTGGCTCTCCTTGCGAATCATCCGAAGGGCGTGCAAGCGAGTGTTATGAGCGATTTCATGGGCAAGGACGGCGGCTAACTCGTGCTCACTTTCCGCCAACTTCAGCAACCCCGTCGTGACATACATGAACCCTCCAGGGAAGGTGAATGCATTCGGTTCGTTGTCTTCCACGACCTTGATGGTGTAAAGCATCTTGGGTCGCTCAGTGACGGGAACAAGCCGTGCCAAAATCTGGCGCAATTGGGGAAGGGCGGGGTGATCGTTCAGCACCTTTACCTTTGCCTCAAACTCCTTAACGGCTTCCTCGCCTAACCTTTTTTCCTGTGCCGTCGCCTCAGGCGGGACGCTCGGTTGGGACACCGCCAAGGTCAGAAATGCTGCCAAGATGAGCAGCGACATCCAAAAGCGCATCGTAGAGCCCTCCAGAATTTCTTCTCCCGACGCCGCCCCCAACCTTTTTGACGCTTTCAGGGGTATTTGTGGCTTCAAGGCTCACCGAACCTCAATCTCCTGCAACTTCTCCGCTGCCCGCTCGGCGCTCCGAATTCGGTGGTCAATCACCGCACGGAAGGCTTTGAAAACTTCAATCTCGGCGTTGATGAGATGCTCCGTCGCTTCCCGCCCAATTGCTCGGACAACTAATTCGGTGACCAATCGCTTAAGGGATTTGGGCTTAGCGCGCTTGGGCTCTTCGCGCACCTCTTCCTCCAAGACCTCTACCTCTTGCTCTTTAGGTCGCGGTCGGCGTCCCATTATTGGTCACCTCCAACAGACAATTCGCTCAAAGCCATGCAACAATTATGCAGCACCGCACGCAAAATTGACTTGGAGGTGCTCAGGCGTGAGTGGTGTGCGAATTGGTTTCATAGGTTGCGGAGGGATTGCGAACTTGCACATGAACAACTTGAGCCGCCTTGAGGGCGTGGAATTGGTTGCTTTTTGCGATGTAGATGAAGGACGGGCAAAAGCAGCCGCCGATCGGTTTAAAGGCAACGCCTACACTGACCATCGGGTGATGTTGGAACGGGAGCAGCTCAATGCCGTCTACATCTGCATCCCGCCTCACGCCCACACCGACCAAGCCATCTTAGCCGCTCAAGCAGGCATTGCCCTTTTCGTGGAGAAACCCGTCGCCCGCACCCTTGACAAAGCCTTGGAAGTTCGCGACGCCGTTCGGAAAGCGGGTGTTCTCAATGCCGTCGGTTACCACTTCCGCTATTTTGACGGGACGGATTTGGCGAAGGAGCGGTTGCAAGGAAAAACCATCGGCATGGTGATGGGCTACTGGATGGGTGGGTTGCCCGGCGCTTATTGGTGGCGGCGGTTGGAAATGTCAGGTGGACAAATTGTGGAACAGACCACCCATATCTTTGACCTCGCTCGCTACCTTGTCAGCGACATCGTGCGGGTTAGTGCTGCAACAGCCCTTCGGGCACTTCACGATGTGCCTGACTTAAATGTGCCCGATGTCGGTATTGTCCATGTTTGGTTTGCCAACGGCGCTATCGGCTGCATCGCCAACACTTGCATGCTCAAGATGGGCTACACCACAGGGCTTCATGTGCTTACCCCCGACATCATCGTTGAAGTCACAGGGAGCAGTGTCAAGTTCCTTGAGAAAAGCCGCACCGAAGAAATCCGCCACCAACGCAACGGGCACTTTTACGAGAGCGTCATGTTCGTGGAAGCGGTTCGGACAAAGAATCAGTCCCTCATCCGAAGCGATTACGCCGATGCTGTCAAGACCCTTGCCGTTACCTTAGCGGCATTAGAGTCCGCTGAGAAGGGCGGCGTGCCAGTGGAAGTGTCCGTCGTTTGACGCTTGGTGAAGATGCAAGCATGCTACACTTTTGACAGCAAACCTTCGGGCAGGAAGTGATGGCGATGCCTAACCCGTTTCCGGGTATGAACCCGTATCTGGAAGACCGAAGGCTTTGGTGGGATGTGCATTGGCGCTTTGTCGCTTATGCGGCAGAATTGCTCCAACCGCAACTTCGTCCGCGCTATCATGTGCGCATTGAAGAACGGCTGTATGTGCAACCTGTTGAACGCCCCATCTATCCCGACATCTCCGTGATGGAGCGCCGCAAAGTTCAGCCCCTCGTTGAGCCTTCCCCTTCCGGGGGCGCTGCTGTCGCAATAGCAACCGCCGTTGAAGTCACCTACGACGAACCCACCGCCATCGCTGAAGTGGAAGGTCCCATCACCGAAGGTTATCTGGAAATCGTTGATTTGGCTCGGGGTGGCAAAGTTGTCACCATCATTGAGTTGCTCAGCCACGCCAACAAAACGATAGAGTCCGATGCCCACCGCCAGTATGTTCAAAAGCAGCGGGAAGCCTTAGCGGCAGGGATTGGATTGGTGGAGATTGACTTGCTTCGGGAAGGTGCTTATGTGATGGCCGCCCCTTTCCATCTCGTCAAGTTGATGGTTGGAAAGCCGTGGCATTATCTTGTCAGCATTCGTCCTGCCTCAATGCCCCATCGCTTTTACCTTTACGCCGTCACTCTTCGGCAGCCTCTCCCTCGCATCTTTGTTCCATTAGCACCTGATGACCCGAAGGTGGGGGTTTTGGATTTGCAAGCCGTCCTCAACCGCTGTTATGAAGCGGGGGCTTACGATGATGTGATAGACTACCGGCAAGACCCGCACCCACCCGAATTTTCGCCTGACGACAAAGCATGGCTTGAAGCAACCCTCAAAGAAAAAGGTCTGCGCCCATGAGCCTCCTTCCCTTGCCTATTTACCCTAACAATCCTTCAGTGGCGGACAAAACCTCCAAGGAAGCAAGTGACAGCGATGGTGCGATTGGTGGTTGTTGGTTGCGGTGCTGGTGTTGGAAGGGAGGATAAGAGCGATGGTGCCTGAACCGTGGATGCCTGTCGCAGTGGAGCGGGAAGGGCAGAAAATCGGTGTGAAAGTTTGGGCTCGCCTTTACGAATTTGACCACTTCCCGCTTCCCTACCGCATCACCCGCAATGGTGTTGACTTGCTTGCTGCTCCTGTCCACCTTTTCGGCACAACCGACATTGGCGAGTTGCAAAGGACACAGCAAGGAGTGGAACAGGGTTCACGGAAGCAACCGATGCAATGACAGGAGAACGGTTAGCCGTTCAAGGCAATCAGATGAAAGGTTCGCTGCTGCCCATGCGCGCTCGGTTGTTGTTGCGATAACGACCACTTCGCAGCAAGCAAAAACGACAGGGTAGCATCGCATGGTGCGGTTCAGTAGGGCATAGAAGTCCGTGTTGCGAAGGTGCTTGAAATAAGTCCAAAACCTGCTACTGGCGAACAGGTGATGCAGAGTGCCCAGATGGGTGTGGGTGTTCGTTCTCGCAGCGCTCCTTTGGTCGTGGAGCCTTTACCTCGTCGGTTGGTGGCTGACGCCGAAAGGCCGTCGCTACTTTTGGGTCACCTTTGATGTCTCCGACTACAACGCCCACCTCCGCTGGGCGCGACAAGCCTGGGAGGGCAAAACTCGCTTCGCCAACTTGTTCACGACCGAAAAACATCCTGCCCAAACTTTCAACTTGCACGATTGGTTTGTCGGGAAACTTGCTCGTTGGACGGGGGTTTCCCTTCATTTGAGCATGCGCTTCGTCCACACATTGGGCGTTCTCGTTTTCGTGCTTGCTGCGTGGTGGCTGGGCGCTCCCTTCCTTTCCGAGGCTCAACAGCAAACTTACTTGCTGATGCTGTGCTTCCTTGGGGGGGGGTCATTTGGCTAGCGATGCCCGAAGCCAACACCTTTCTCGCCCTCGCTACGATGTCGTGGTTCGTTTGGGGAAAAGCCCTTGTGGCTTTGATGGTAGGCAGCCTCCTCAGGGTAGCAAGGCGCAGGGAGCATGGAGCGTCAAGTGCGGGGGAGAAAGCAAAGTGGGGAATATTGGGGACGATAAGCGGGGCAGTGGTGGGCAATGTCCATCCGTATGCCTTAGCCCCTGTCGGCTATGCCCTTTTGGTGTGGGTTTTACATGCCCTGACAGTTCCCAAAGCCAACAAAGTGTCTTTCACTCGCATCGCCCTTCCCGCTCTTCTTGTCGTTTCTCCCGCTTTCGCGACAGCGGTGTGGCAAGCGTGGGCGATTTGGGGCGACCCAATTTACCGTGCTGAGTTCATGCTTCCGCTTAAAACGCCTCCTCTGTGGTCATTCGCCCTCAACTACGGCGTCTTTCTCGCCTTGGCTTTGCTTGCTGTTCCCTCTTTCTTGCGGCAATCCCCGGTGCCCAGCCCCCATTCCTTTCTCGTCTCATGGCTCATCGGAGCATTTCTCGCTGTTTACCTGACACCAACGGCGCAGCCGCGAAAGTTGATTGAAGGGGGGCATCTTC
>JGI25065J35084_100002_pt1 | contig 40195 bp, 28 predicted proteins | sample Antgeofumaro1A2A_FD_35084 | JGI IMG/M metagenome (IMG submission 35084)
GGGGTTGTGGACATTTACGCCGTCCTGTTAGCCCTTTTCACTCGCCGTCCCGCCAAGATTGTCTACACCCGCGAAGAGGAATTGTCGGATGCCCGTCCAGCCCCCGGCTTGTATGTGCGGATTAAAACAGGGGTGAAGCGGGACGGAACCATTGTAGCACGGTATGTGTATGCCCTGTGGAATGTAGGAGTGGGAGGCGGTGCGCTCTGGGCAACGGGTGCCTTTGCCCGACTTTACAACATTCCGAATGTCAAGTGGGATGCCTACGAAGTCGCCACAAACACTCCCCCAATGGGCGCTTATCGGGCCCCTGGTTTCCCACAAATTCTGCTTGCAGGCGAAACACAACTTAACCGCATCGCAGCAGAGTTAGGCATTGACCCTGTAGAACTACGGTTGAAGAACTTGCGGGACGAGCCGGGCTTTAAGGAAACCCTCATGGCAGCAGTGGAAAAAGCCAATTGGTTCCATCGTGAGAAGGCGGAAAATGAGGGTTGGGGCATCGCACTGGGACATTGGCGGAACGCTTCGTCCCCGGCAGCCGCCTTTGTTTCCGTGCATGAAGATGGTTCCGTTAAAGTGTTCTGCGGGTTAATGGACTTAACAGGCACGGAGACCGCTGTGTCTCAGATTGTCGCCGAGACTTTGGGATGTGACTATGAAGATGTCACTTTCGTGAGAGGCGATACAGACTCTGCCCCATTCGCTCCCCCCAGCGGTGGGAGCACCGTCACTTTCAGCATCGGCAATGCCGCCAAACGCGCAGCCGAAAACGCCTTGCGGCAACTCTTAGAAGTAGCGGCTACTCAGTTGGGCGTCTCCGTAGAAGAGTTAGAATGGGGCGGCAAGCGGGTGTGGATCAAGAACGAACCAGAACGCTCCTTGAGTTACGCTGAAATTGCCCAAGCCGCCCTCCGCTCGCCGTTCGGTCCCATTATCGGCAAAGGCAGTTTCGGAGCAGAGCCATCAGACACAAATGTGTTCGCCCAGATTGTCAAAGTGCGAGTGGACCCAGAGACAGGAAAGGTGCAGGTGCTAAAGAGTTTCCAAGCGCTGGATGTTGGGCGCATCATTAATCCAACCCAATGCGAAGGGCAAGCCGAAGGGGGCGCTGTCCAAGCCATCTCGTGGGCAGTTATGGAGGAAATGCAGTATGACGAGACGGGGCGTCTCATCAATCCAGACCTGGCAGATTACCGAATCCCCACCATTGCCGATGTGCCTGACATTGAGACTGTCTTAACAGAATCTCCTTCTCGGCATGGTCCCTACGGCGTGAAAGGAATAGGTGAGCCACCAATCACTACAGGGCTGGCCGCTGTTGCCAGTGCCATCGCCGATGCGATACAATTATGGGTGCACGAGGTGCCCATTACTCCCGAACGATTGGTTCTGGCCGAACAAACTAAGCAAATTGTCCTTGCCGAGGTGAAAGCCCAGTGACAGCAGTAGAAATCCGAAACTTAGTCGTTGAAGTCAACGGCTATCCCGTTGTCGACGGGTTAACAATGGACATAGACGAAGGTGACTGCGTTGGGGTCATCGGAGACCACCAAGATGTTCTCCTCCTGTTCCGCGTCATAAGTGGCTTTTCCCTCCCTATGAGCGGCGAAATATGGGTCTATAACCTCCCGCCCCGCCAGGCATACCAGCGCGCGCTCATTTCCCTTTACGAAAGCACCAATACTTCCTTTCAGCAACCAACTCTCATCCTTCTTCGCCTTCAACCATCTGCAGCCATAATTATAAGAAATACTAATAGACTTATAGAAAAATTTAATAAATTGGTGAGGGTTGGAGGTGTGTCAAAATGAATCCACGTTTAACTATAGTAACTATTCTTTTTTCATTGTTAGTGATCTTCGTGAGTATAATACTGATATACAATCTTACTCTTTTTAACCCATTTATTACCATATTTTCATTATCATGGAGTTTATTCGTACTATATAACACTATTGTATTATTTTATGTAATCGATAATGATATAATTTTNAATCTTAATAAATATTTATCAANTATTTTTTATTTNGTACTATTGGTACTCATTGAGTCAACTGTAATATTTTGTTTCGACATCGTAATTTCGAAAGAAATTCATACAGTGATTTATATAAAGTATACATTGTCNTTATTAGTAGTTACATGGANAGTAAGTTTAATATATTTCCTGAGTATTACATTTAGTAAATATCGTGTTCTTTGGATGATAGGTATTGTGGGGACGATAGTTTTAGCACCATTGATTGCTGAAGCAGAGGCTTTTGTTCGTGGAATTTCTCGTTCGCTATTGGATTACTGGAACATCATAGTGCCGTATCGTGCAGTTGAACAGTTGAGACAATTTATTTTGTTGGAAGGATGGCAAGGTTGGGATATCGCATTAGGAAGTGTTTTACACCTTTTGCTCTATTGGTTCATTATAGTGTCTTTCTGTTTATATGTGCGACAGTTACAAAGTGAGTGGAGAGTTCCAGGACCTCTTCGGGGGTGAGGGTGATGCGACGGCAATTTTTGCCCGTTTTCGTCTTAATTGTCCTTTGGCTTTTTACCTCTTTCGTGTTCCGAGCAGAGGTGACCCCTCAGTTCTCGTTAGAACAAACTAATGCCTTTCGCTTGCTTGGGCGTCTCTTAGCGAAGGTGCTTTGGCAACAATCAGAAGTCTTTCGAGACACGGGGCGCTGGTGGTTAGTGATGCCGCTGCTTCGCGTTACGACTTTCCTTGACCCCACCTTCACTGAAGCCTTTGATTTTGCCGGGTGGCACATCGCTTACAACTTGCGGGCTGAGGAAAAGGATGAACGTCAGCGAGTCCAATGGGTCAAATTGGGCATTCAGGTCTATGAGCGAGGCTTAGAACGCAACCCCAATGATTTCAGCCTCCTCTTCGGTTTGGGATGGACAGCCTATGACAAGTTGGGGGATACAGTGTTGGCAGCCTATTATCTGGAGCGTGCTTTGAACGCGCCGGGGAAGTTCACGAAGGATATTGACTGGGTGCGCCATATGCTTGCTCATGCTTACGAACGGATGCCCAACATGCGGATGGCACTAAAGCACTGGGAAGAAGCCGCACTGGATGCCCCATATAACCCTGTCGCTCGCGGCGCAACCATTACCCTTACAGAACGTTACGCTTCTGCCGAAGCGATGAGCCAACAAGGTTACTACGAAGAAGCCATCCAAATGATGGAGAACCTTTTGCGTCACCCCGACAAGAAGTTCGCTACCATCCCTCGCCACATGTTAGCGGAAATCTATCGCGAGATGGGCGATTTGGAAGCGGCTTACGCTATCATGCGTACGATGACGGAATGGCACAAATTAGAACCTCGCTCCGAATTCAAAGCCAATCAGTTAGCAGAAGAAATTCGCCGCCGTCAGTTGCGGGCCAAAGAGTAACCCAAGGAGTAACCCAATCGGTTTCTTGTCTTGCTTGCACTAAGAATCTTCTTGCCCTAATGCGTGCTTCGCCCTCTAAGAACCCTCGTTGGTGGAACCGCGCCTTTGTTCTCTGTATCTTTTGGAAGTGACATACCTTTGCAAAAGGAGGGCTTGTGTTATGCGTTGGGCTCTTTTGCTGAGTGTTGCTCTGTTCGTGAAGGTGGCGTCATTCGCCTTTGCCCATCAGGGGAAGAAGCCGGCTACTGTGACAGGCGAAGTGGTCTGCTTGACTTGCTACTTAACGCACGAGGCAAAAGGGGAAAAGCACGCTCAATGCGCTGCTAATTGTGCTCGCAAGGAATTGCCGATGGGGATTCTGACGACCGACGGGAAATTGCTGGTCGCTTTGGAAGACCACGAAAGCGCCGGTGCCTACCAACAACTTAAAAAGTTCGCAGGTCAGAAAGTGACTGTGACGGGCACCCTGCACACCCGTCACGGCATGACGGGCATTGCGGTTCAAAAAGTCTTAGTGGGAGGGGCGAAACAGTCCTCAGGAAAAGTCTCTGCTGCCAAATATGTCTGTCCGATGGGTTGCATCCCGTCACAGGACAAGCCGGGCAATTGTCCCAAGTGCGGGATGAAGTTGGTCGTCCAAAAGTAACATCAGCTCAACAAGGGGGCATCTTGGGGAAACCATGATGCGGCGTATTGTCAATCGTTCCGTTCTCGGAAGCCTTGCACTGCTCCTTGGGCTGTATTTCGTGCTCTTCAACCGCTTCGGACCAGAAAAGTGGCATGGGCTCGTTTGGAAATTGCGCCGACCGGGGCAGATGACCATTGTGGAAGCGCTGGCGATGGAAATGGAAACGATGAAACCGCCCGAAGGGGTCTTGCCCGTCGTCACCGAAATTGTCAAGCCCATGCCCTTTGAAGTCGCTGTCACCTACACGGGCACTGTTGCCCCGCTGAATGAAGAACTCGTGGTGGCTCGGGTGACGGGACGGTTGACATGGATGCCCTATTATGCCGGCGACCGCGTCCGTAAAGGGCAGCTCATTGCCAAGTTGGATAATGCTGGCGGTGAATACGCCGCGCGGGAAATGGAAGCCTTCTACGGAGTATTGGCAGCCGCTTACGAGCGGCAGATGGCGGAAGCGGAGCGAGAAGGAGCGCAAGCCCAAAACCGTCAAGCCCAAGCGATGCTTAAAGCAGCGCAAGCCATGCGCAACGAAGCGGAACAGATGGTCGCCGAAAAACAAGCCATGTTGAATGAAGCCCAAGCCATGTTGACGCAAGCCCAAGCAGGTGTTCAGGAAGCGGAACGCTCCTTGCAATTTGCCCAAGCGCAACAACGAGAAGCAGAACGCATGGTCGCAGCAGCGGAGAGTGAATGGCAAACCGCCAAAGAGATGAGTGCGGAAGCGGATGCCGAACTGGAGCGGGCGCGACAGGAAGTGGAAGCAGCGCAACAAGAATTGGCGATGGCAAAAGCCGATTGGGCTTACTGGGAAGCGGAAATTGAGCGCGCTAAAACTTTGTTTGCTCAAAAAGCCATCTCCAAAGACGAACTCCAGCGGGAGCAAGCGCAATACGAAACGGCAAAGGCAAAAGTGAAGGAAGCGGAAGCGAAAATTCGTCAAGCCCAAGCAATGGTTCGGGCAGCGGAAGCAAAGCGTCGTCAAGTCCAGGGAATGATTCGCCAGAAGGAAGCAGAACTGGCTGCTGCTAAAGAACGGGTAGCACAAATGCGGGCAATGGTAGAAATGGCGCAAGCGAAGTTAGCGCAAATGAAAGCGATGGCGGATGCCGCTCAAGCAAAACTCCAACAAGCCCGCGCCGCTTTAGAGGCTGCCAAAGCAAGACTACAACAAGCCCAAGCGGAGGTAGCAAGGGCACAAGCGATGCTGAAAGAGTCGGGCGCCGCTGTCAAACGGAGCGAACGGCAACTCTTGAAAGCGGAAGCCATGCGAGCGCAAAGGCAGGCTACCTTAACCACCGCCCGTATCATTCGGGGCTACACGGAAATTCGTTCCCTCACTGACGGTTATGTCTTGGATCGGTTCGTCTCTCCCGGAACTTTGGTCACTTTAGGCACACCTATCTTGCGCATTGGGCAATTGGATATCGTTCGGGTGCAGGCGTTCGTCAGCGAGAAGGACTTAAAGAGCATTCGCCTCGGCACGCCCGTTCTCGTCCGTTCCGTTAAAAGCGGACGCACTTGGCACGCGAAAGTCACTGCCATCTTCCCTGCCGCCGACCCGACCACTCGGACGGGATTGGTAGAAGCATTGGTGCCCAACCCTAACCTGGACTTACTGCCCGGCGAATCAGTCATCGTGCGTCTTGTCAAGTTCCGTATGTCTAATGCCCTGACCGTGCCTAACGAAGCCATCACTCGTTTCAACGACCAGCCCGCCGTTTGGGTTGCAGAAGCGATGGCTGGGAGAAGCAAAACCGAATACACTTGCCCGATGCACCCAGAAGTGCGTTCCAAGAAACCTGGCAAGTGCAGAGAGTGCGGCATGGATTTAGTGCCCACCCATCGCCATATGTCCCCCGCGCAAACGGATTACACTTGCCCCATGCATCCTGAAGTTCACTCGCCCAAACCTGGTAGGTGTCCCAAGTGTGGGATGGAGTTAGTGCCCAAAAAGCGTCAAGGTGGCGGGACAAAAATGGCGCGCTTGAAAGTTGTGCAATTGGGACCAATGGATGGGGAACGAACCGTCGTCCTTGCAGGCTTGACGGAAGGTGACGAAGTGATTGTGCGGGGATGGCAGTCTATTTCCCGCGAAGGCGCTCCTTTAAGGGCGGTATCAGAGAGCGAATGGCGTTTGGGGAAATTGCCTTTCACCGTGCCCACCCCCACAACGACAGGGGGGGCATCCCCCCATGGGCATTGAAAGCGTCACCTCAAAGCACCCTGTAAAACTGACGGAATGCTTTGATGACATCGTGGGGTTCAAAAAGCATTTGAGTTCCGTGCTGCTGAAAGGATTCGTGAATTTCGGGATAGTGGTGAAGGGCAATGGCAGAAGATCGCTACCAACTGCGGGGCGTTACGCCGTTGCACATGATTCACAAGTGGAGCATTGAGCACCCGTATGTGGTGCTGTCCTTTTGGTTCTCGGTGGTCGTGTTGGCGATTTTGGTGGTCGTCACGGGTTACTTGCCCCGCCGCATCATGCCCTATGTGGAGCAACCGCTCATCGCTGTCGTGACGATGATGCCGGGTCTGTCAGCGCCCGAGGTGGAGCGCTACTTAACCAAGCCCATTGAAGAGAACCTTATCCATGTTCGCGATTTGCGCTTCATTCGCTCCACCTCGCAAGAAGGATTGTCCATCGTCACGCTGGAGTTCTACTACGGGACGGACATGAGGCGGGCTTACAATGAGGTGCTCTCGCTGTTGAATGTCCTTCAAGCCAACCTGCCGCCAACGGGAGCCAACCTCAAGCCTTCGTGGGTCGTCCCCATTGACCCCCTCAACTTGCCCATCCTGACCTTCGGGCTCACGGGAGACCCGCGCAAAGGATGGGACATGCCGCGCCTTCGGGAATTTGCAGATAACATCGTTATCAACCGCCTGAAAGCGGTGCCCGGCATCTTCTCCGTTTACACCTTCGGCGGTTACAAGCGCCAACTCCAGATAGAGGTAGACCGCGACAAACTCGCCGCTTACAGTTTGTCCATTCTGGACATCGTGGATGCTATCAACCGTTTCAGCACCACACAATATGCGGGACGTGTTACTTTTGATGCCAACGAAGTCATCTTCCGCATTGACAACCTTGCCCAACCCGACACCCTTCACCGCTTGTTAAATACCCCGCTCCTTGCCCTCAGCCCGACAGAACGCGTTCGCGCTTTGTTTCAGCGTGAGCCGACCATGGGTGGAATGGGCATGGCGCCAATGGGGGAGATGGGAGCAGGAGCAAATGACCAGACAAGCGAGCAGACGATGGCTCCCTCACCTTCTGGGGCAACCCTGTCGCTTCCCAATGCCGATGCTGCCAAGCATATCGTTTACCTCCGCGATGTGGCAACCGTTCGGGATGGCTACTGGGAACGGCGAAGCGGCTACTTTTATGTCAAGGGAAAAGCAGCGAGCAGGGAGCAGGGAGCGAAGGGCATGGAGCAAAGAGAAAACTCCCCTAACGGCAGGAGCATTGTTCCTGCCATAGAAGTGGCGGTGTTGCAAGAACCGGGGGGAAGCAGCGCGCAAGTAGTGCCGCGCATTCTGCGCACCATTCGCGAGTTGGAGCAGGAGTATGACGGCGTCCGCTTTGAAGTCACTTACGATAACTCGCGCTTCGTCAACCGCTTAACTCTCAAGGTGTGGGAAGAGTTGGGGTTAGCGGTGCTGTTCACGGCGTTGGTCGTTTTGTTCTTTTTGGGCGAGTGGCGCGGAACCCTCATTGCCCTCATCACCGTCCCGACTTCGTTAGCGTTTGCAACACTGATGCTCGTTCCTTTCGGCTTCTCCCTCAACAGCGGCTCACTGGTCGGTCTGTTGTTAAGCATCGGGCGACTAGTGGACGACACCATCATTGACATCCACGCGGTAGAGCGTTACCTGCGGCGGGGCTTTGATCCCAAGACAGCGACGATTGAAGGCATTGCGGAAGTTCGCCTCGCTGTCATCGCTTCTACCGCCACTTTTACTCTCGCCCTCATCCCGCTGCTTTTCTGCGGCGGCATTACCGAGTTGATGTATGTGGAGTTAGTCTACCCACTCTTGTTTGCGTTGCTGGCATCCATGCTGGTTTCCTTCACCCTCACGCCCATCCTGTGCGCCAACTGGCTGCGAGCGCCAGAGGAGCGACAGGGGGAGCGGCGACATCCCCTCCTGCGGCGCCTTTACTTCGTCCTTGACCCCTTCCAACGCTTCCTTGACAAAGTAGAAGATGGCTATCGGCGCGCTATTGATTGGACATTGCGCCATCGCTTCGCCAACTTTGTCCGCATCACAGCGACCATCTTGATTGGTTTCGCTTTCTACCACTTCATCGGTGGTGAGATGATGCCGTTGGGCGATGTGGGGCAAGCCTTCGGTATCATGGAGATGCAACCGGGCACTTCTTACGCCGAAACGGAGCGGGGCGGCACTTCAGTTAGCCCGCATCCTCGCCAAGCAACCCGAACTGGAAGTGGCGTCCATCGAAGTTGGAGCGGAAACGATGCTGGAATCGTGGTCACCTTACTTCACCGGCTACCAGATGCCTCAAGTCAATGGGGTCGCTTTCATGCTTACCTTCACTGAGAAGGAACGCAGAAAGCGCGATATCTGGCAAATCATTGACGCCATTCACGAGGAAGCGATGCGCACCATTCCTGGTGTCCGTCGCATCCAAATCAAGGAAATGGGCGTGGATGTGATGGCGACGGCCGCCGCTCCCATCCATATCCTCATCGCCGGCGCTGACTTTCAAGTGCTGCATCAATTGGGGCAGCAACTTCTGGAGATTTGCCGCACCGACCCTGTCCTCAAGGAGCACTTCTACCAACCTGCCCTTACCTGGACGCTCAACCCGAACGCCTACGAGTTGGTCCTGGATTTGCCTAAGTTGCGGGAATTGGGCTTGACTCCGTTGGATGTAGCACAACAAGCCTACTACGCTTTGGCGGGTGGATTAACCAGCGAGTTCTATCGGCTTCCCAATGTTCGGCAAGTGACCATTCGGGTGCGCCTGAAGGAAGAGCAGCGTCGCCATCTGGGCGACCTTGAAAACCTGTTCATCACGACCCCGAACGGTCGCCAAATCCCGCTGCGCCATCTCGCTGAAATCCGGCAACAACCGGTCCCGACCGTCGTTGAGCACGATAACCTGCGGCGGGTTATCGGGTTGACAGGATATTACCGACCGGGTAAGATGCCCAGCATGGACTTGGCGATAGAAATCATGGCAAGAGCATACCAGCACCTCAACTTCCCGCCTGGCTACACCATTGAGATGCGAGGCGACATGACCCAGATGATGGACAGTTTCCGTCGGCTTTTCGCCAGTTTGCTGCTGGCAGTCGTGTTCATGTATCTCATCCTCGTTGCCCAATTCCGCAGTTTCCTCGGACCTTTCCAAATGGTCGCCAGCCTGCCGTTGGAGTTAAGTGGCGTATTCTTCGGCTTGTGGTTGATGAAGATGCACTTTTCCTCGGTCTCCATCATGGCAGTCATCGTCTTGAGCGGGATGGACATCACGACGGCAATCTTGCTCATTGACCTCATCATGCGCTACCGGGAGCAAGGGGTGCCTCGCGATGAAGCCATCAAGCGAGCCTGCCCCGAACGGTTGCGTCCCATCCTGATGACTTCCTGCACGACGATGGCGGCAATGGTTCCGTTGGCATTCTTCCCAACGGGGGGGTTGGATGCCTACCAATCCCTGGGCGTTGTCGTCATCTTCGGTCTCATCATCGGCACTATCCTGAGCCTCTTTGACATCCCCATCATGCACACTTATGTGGACGACTTCCAACAATGGCTTCATCTCCTTCTCAAGCGGCGAACCAATTCGTTTCCGGGCGAAGTGACAGTATGAAGGCATAGCCGCTTGTCGCTCCGGCACGGAAAAGCCGCTTGACTATCCTTCCACAACAGCGCGCATTTTCTCTAAGCCGATGCGGGCAACCTCGTAAGGGTCTTGCTGCCAGTAAGCGCGGTTGAATAACTCCAGCGAGATAACCCCTTCGTAACCACGACGCCGCACTTCTGCAATAAGTTCCTTCAGGGGCAAGTGTCCGTCGCCCGGCATCACTCGCACTTCGTCCCCTGCCAATTCACGGGCAATTCCTGCCGGCACATCGTTGAAATGCAAGATGCCAATCCGCTCGCCGGTTAAGTCGGGCGCATCCTCTAATGAAGAGCCACCGCGCCACAGGTGGAAGGGGTCTAACACGATGGTGGCGTCAGGATCGCCAGTTCGCTTGACAATTTCCCATGCTTGGTCTACCCGCGAGACCTTGGGGGAGAAGCCGAGAAACTCCATCATGGGGAGCGTACCGACTTCCCGCCCAATCCTCATCAACTCGCCGAACCGTTGCGCCGCATCGTCAATGTCCAAAGGGGGCGCCTCCAATCGCATAGACGGAGAAGCAACCACTCGCGGGCACCCTAACGTTGCTGCCAATTCCAACAGCGCTTTGCATTCTTCCATCGCCCGAACATACGCATCCCCGTGAGCGTCCATCCACCCGTGCAGAGCAATCATGCTGGGCACTTGCAACCCGTAGTCCTGAAGCATCTTGACAACATCGTCCAGTGAGCCGCCCTCGTTTTGGTAGTTGCGGATGTCGGCAAACCATAACTCAATCGCCTGATAGCCTGCCTTGGCAGCCGCCCGAATTTTGTCCGGCAAAGACGCCGGCTGAATGGTGCTCGTGTTCAAGCAATACACCCATGCCATTTTCCGTTCCCACCTCCGTTCGGTTTTTTGCTCTTTTGAGTTTGCCACTCCTCCCGACAAATAGCCCAATACGGCTTTTCTCTCCTTGCTATCTCCAAATCCGCCAAAATTCCAAAAACCTCAAACCGACAGGCTTTAAAAATTGACGGAAATCAATACATAACACATGGGGGGTAACAATCACTACCGACGCTCATCCAGTGAGCGCCAAAAAGCATTCGCTTTTGAGGGGAAAAGGGATGGTGCGAAACCTCTATTCGCAACCATTGGCTTTTGGGGCGCTCAAAAAGACACCTTGCCTCGCCGAAGTCAACAAGAAAGTCAGACAAAATTTTTGTTGGCTATGAGGGTGCTTATCTGACCCTTAGAGTAGAAGGGGGCGGTAGGCAATGCGTTGTGTGCTTCTGGCAGCGCTTCTTCTGGCAACAGGGCAATTAGTGGGGCAAAGCCAATTAGAAGTGGAAGGAGTGCTTAAGGGTTATTTTCTCACCTCTGAAGGCTCCTTGGCTGTTTATGAAGTTCCCTTCCATTTTCCCCAAAAGCCCTACGAGACTGCCCTGCCATCGCGACTTTACCCTGTGTGGTCTCGTTATTACCTCAAAATGTGTGTGAAGGCGAAAGGGGGACAAATCCAGCGCTTGCAAATTCAGGTTGGAAAAGAAAGGCATTCGGTAACTAAAGAAGTTCCCTCTGAACAGGTTTTCATTCCAGAGGTTGTCGGTGAATGGCTTTCGGTGCATGCTAAAGTTGGTTTGGACATAAAAGTGGCAGCAGAAATGACAGATGGGGAAAAAGTGACAGTACGCCCTTTTTATGCCGTTCAAATGGGTGATTTGCAACCATTGAAAATAGATTGGCAAGACTTAGTTCGCATCAGCCAAATTCGTGAATTCCTTCGCCGGCACGGAGACGAAATTTTGCCAGGTTTGCGGGCTGACGATGTGCCTATCCTTCTTGAAGGGGAAGAAGGGCAAGGGGTCTTAGTGGGCAACAAATTCCCGCACGAATGGCGCTATAAAGGGATAGTGCCGACAGGGTTGCAGGTGTATCTCTTGCCTTTCCGCATTAGAGTGACTCCTACAGTTAGGGAGCGAGTTTTAGCGGGCATTTTCAAAGTCCGAAAAATAGGGATCGTCGCTATTTTGTGTCATCAGCCGGGGTGGGATGCCATTGAGGAAATGAATAACCCACGGTCACTTCGGCACGGGGAACGAACCTTTTCCCTTCTTCACGAAATTGTCCACTACTGGATTGGGCAAAAGTATGGTTGGGAGCGTAAGCCCAAATTTCTGAACTATTTTGACCTTGATGGTTACTTGGCATGGATTTTGGAAGGTAATGCATTAGCAAGGGCGTTAGCATCGCAAGGACAACCCCAGCGCGAAGCAGTGCGAGACTTCCTGTTCTTTCGCTGGCTACGCCGCCGCCTTGGGTGCGGTGATGCTCAAGAAGAGCAAGATACTGAGTGGGAGGAAGGCGTTGCCTATGCCGCTGCCGAGAAAGCAATGAAACTGGGCGCTATTCACTTGCGCTTAAATCCTGCCGCTTATGCACCTTACTTATACTACGATTTGGATGCATCTGACCTTACTGAACGGCTTATTTTGCCATTTAACCCTGTTAGGGAACCTTTTTATCATCAGTTTGGCTATGCTCAAGCCCGCATCTTAACGGAATTAATTCCCAATTGGTTAAGTCAAGTTCCTAAACGCCGTGCTTTAGAAAGCCTTTTAGCAGATACTGTGGGGTTCCTTCCTGAGGATATAACCGCCCTTACGGAAGAGCAAGCCCGACAAAAAGTGCGCGAATACGCTCAGAAGTCAGGTATCATCTTCTTGCCTTCTTTGCCTGAGCCACAAGACGGGTTAATGCTTGTCTGGTTGGTCACAATTGGCGATTTCCCATCCATCAAGGTGCTGCCTGAAAACTTGCCTTTCGTTGTGTTTAAGAAGGGTTGTGACTTTGTTGCGGGGAAGGTGAAAATTCAGAGCCATCGGGAGGTGATGATAGCACAAGTTGCGCATCAAAAAGGGACCCTTTTGCTCTTTGGTTGGCGATTGAAGCCAGGGGAAGCCTTGCAGTTCAAAGCCGAGGGAAAGGAAGTGATAGGGCAGGGACAAGGTATTGCTGCCCGGGCAGTGGATGTGGAAGTGTGGCAAGCACCTCATCTCATCCTCGTCGGACCGAAAGGTTTGGCGAGGATGTGGGCAGAGATGTTTAGTAAATCTCAGGAGGTGAAACCGATGAAACTTACAAAAGCATGGACAGCCATTGCAGTAGCAATGATGCTGACTTCCGGCGTCACACAAGGGCAAGGGATGCAAGTTACGGGGAGTGTGGCAGGTATTTTCCTCAACACTCGGACAGGGCAGCGTGAGTTCCGCATTATTAACCTTGTCCCCAGTTTGGACATGAGCGACTACAGTCTCCTTGAACCGATTGACGACGAAGAGTATCAAATCACCATTTCAGTGGCTGACCCTGACGCTCAACTCCTTCGCTTGGCTTTAGTCCTTACCGACGGACAAGAGGTGGCTGTTGAATCGGATCAACCCACAAACCAACTCACGCTCACTTATCGGGGCAAGTGGTATAAATTCCTACGACCAATTAGTGAACTGGTAGAATGGATTGGGCGAACAGTGGTGAAAATCGTGAAAACAATCGGTGAGCAGATGCTGGAGCGGGCTCTTCAGGAATTGCTACAAGGCAAAAAGGGCACCCTCGCGATTCATGTCAGAATCACTGATGCAGAACAGAATACCACCACCAGTTTCATTCAAGTGACAATAGAAATTTGGCGTGACAATAAGCGGATCTTGCCTCCTCCTAACGAGACATGGATTATTCAAACTGACGACAACGGTAACCTTTCCATCCCGCTCCCAAGGGCTAATGGCTACCTCGTGCGCGCCAAAAGGTTCGGGCTGTTTGCCGCATGCCCTGAGGTTTGGGCAGGTCCTTACAATGTGGAAGAAAACCAGACAACCCACGCTCGGGTCGTGTTTTACTACCACAAACCCATCAAGGGGCGGGTGATGGAACAGACCAGCAATGGACAACTTGTCGCCCTTCCAACAGCACAGGCTTACCTTTACAGAGGCGACCAACAACTTTCTGGACCTTGGTATAGCGACAGCGATGGCTACTTCTTCATTCCGTATTTCGACATAGATGGAGTCTTAGAACAGCACGGGAGCAGCACTTACACCATCAAAGTTATCCCTCCTTCCCGCTCCATGCTCCGTCCTGAACCGGTGGAAGGAAAGAAGGATGTTACCTTGACGAGGTGTGAGCGATTGAAACCCGATGCTCCTTGTCCCCGTGCTAAGACGGTGGATGTAGGGATTTTCGTCTTTACTTACCAGCCACCTGAAAACCCTCCGGGGGTTGAGGAAAAGCAAGTGCGGGATTAGGGGTACAACCTTACTCTGCTTTCTTTTGCGGGGCTGGCTCTCTTTGAGTTTGCCACTCCTCCCGCAACAGATAGCCCGACACGGTTTTTCTCTCCCTTCCATCTTCAAATCCGCCCAAAATCCACAGAAAAAACTTCCAAACCGGTAGGGTTAAAAATTGACGGAAATCAATACACACAACGCAGGGAGGGCGGTACAATCAGTAACAGATAAAATTTGCGGGACGATGCAATTTAATTCATTAATTTAAATAGCAAAGAATTCCTAGTATTCTGGGTTTGATTGCGGTAAACTTGGAGGTGCGCGGATGACCTGGCATGGGCTGACGCCGTTTGAGTTCTACGCGGTGCTGGCCGTGCTCGGGGTGGCGGTGGCCAGCCTGGCCTTCGCTGGGTGGCTGCGGGCCGAGGTGATGCGCCAACCCAAGGGCACGCCGAAGATGCAGGAGGTCTGGGAGGCCATCCGGGAGGGGGCCGAGGCCTACCTGCGGCGGCAACTCATGAGCATCCTGCCGTTCATGGGATTGCTGAGCGTCCTGCTCTTCCTGAGCGTCTACATCGTCCCACCCTCCCCGGAAGCCCGGGAGGTCTTCCCCCAACTCGATGAGAACACGCTGCGGCTGGTGATGGGACTGGGCCGAGCCATCGCCTTTATCCTGGGCGCCGGCTTCTCCCTGGCCGTCGGCCAGCTGGGGATGCGCATGGCGGTCCAGGGGAACATTCGGGTGGCCGAGGCGGCCNGGACCCGGGGGTATGAGGCGGCCCTGCGCCTGGCCTATCGGGCCGGCACCATCACCGGGATGCTGACCAACGGCCTGGGGCTGCTGGGGTGGGTCCCTCATCTTCCTGATCTTCGGCATCGCCGCGCCGGACGCGCTGTTGGGCTTCGGGTTCGGCGGGACGCTGCTGGCCCTCTTCATGCGGGTGGGTGGCGGCATCTACACCAAGGCGGCGGACGTGGGAGCGGACCTGGTGGGCAAAGTGGAGATGGACGTCCCCGAGGACGATCCGCGCAACGCGGCGGTGGTCGCCGACCTCGTGGGGGATAACGTCGGCGACTGCGCGGGGATGGCCGCCGACATCTTCGAGTCCTACGAAGTGACCATGGTCTCGGCGATGATCCTGGGCCTGGCCGTGCGGGCGGTGGACCCCAACCACTCGATGGTGTGGATCGTGTTCCCGCTGCTGGCCCGGGCCGTGGGGGTGATCGCCTCCATCCTCAGTACCTACACGGTGGGTGGGGTGGCGGGCCGGCGGGGCGACGCCCTGCGGGCCATCAGCCGGGGTTTCTTCGTCGGGGCGGTCCTCTCCTTCATCGGCTTCGGGGCCATCGGCCTGCTCTACGCCCGCGACTGGCGGGTGGTGGCCTCGACGACGGTGGGCCTGATCCTCTCCATCGTCATCGAGCGGCTCACGGACTATTTCACCAGCACGGAACGGGCCCCGGTGGGGGAGATCGAGAAGGCCACCCGGGCCGGGCCGGCCACCACCATCCTCAGCGGGCTGGCGGTGGGCTATGAATCCACCGTGTGGGCCATCGTGGTCATCGCCCTGACCATCGCCACCTCCACCCTGATCTACTGGGGCCTGCCGCCGGTCTACGTGCTCTACGGGGTCTCCCTGACCGGCATCGGGCTCCTGATGCTCACGGGCAACGTGGTGGGGATGGACTCCTACGGCCCGGTGACGGACAACGCCGGCGGGATCGCGGAGATGGCCGGGCTGGAGGAGGAGGCCCAGGCGGTGCTGGCGGACCTGGACGCGGTGGGCAACACCACCAAGGCCACCACCAAGGGCCTGGCCATCGCCACCGCGGTGATCGCCGCCGTGGCCCTCTTCGGCTCCTACCTCACCGACGTGAGCAANGTCCAGGCGCAACTGGGCCAGGTCCCCACCCTGCAGGACATTGGGATCCGCATCGACCAACCCCTGGTGTTCGTGGGGCTGCTGCTAGGCGGGGCGCTACCCTGGCTCTTCTCGTCCTTCGCCATCCGCGCGGTGAGCCGCGCCGCCACCCTGATCGTGGAGGAGGTCCGGCGCCAGTTCCGCATCCCCGGCGTGCTGGAGGGGACGGTGAAGCCGGACTACGCGCGGGTGGTGGGCATCTGCACCCTGGCCGCCCAGAAGGAGCTGCTCTCCCTGGCGTTGCTCTCCGTGGCCACGCCGCTGGTGGTGGGCCTGATCCTCCAGGTGGAGGCCCTGGGGGCCTTCCTGGCCGGCGCCATCCTGGTGGGGCAGCTGCTGGCGGTCTTCATGGCCAACGCCGGCGCGGCGTGGGACAACGCCAAGAAGCGGGTGGAAAACGAGCCGCGGGACCCCGCTCGCAACTTGGGCAAGGGGAGCGAGCGCCACAAGGCCAGCGTGGTGGGTGACACGGTGGGCGACCCGCTGAAGGACACGGCCGGCCCGGCCATCAACCCGATGATCAAGGCCGTCAACCTGGTCTCGGTGCTGGCCGCCCCCATCATCGTCCAGTTCCGCGGGGCGCTCTCCACCGGGACCCTCCTGGCCATCGGGGCCGCTGTGCTCATCCTGCTGGGCGTGCTGCTGTGGGTGGTCTGGCAGAGCAAGCGGGAGGTGCCTGAACTGGCGGCCGCCCCCACCACCGGCGGCTCCGGGGAATAAGCCGCATTAACATCTCACCCCTTGAGGTGAGAAAGAAGGCGATAAGGTAAAGACGAGAAAAGGCTCAACCTTGATGGGGACTTCCCCAACCCAAAAAATGGTGGTGACAATGAGATGAAGGATAAGGGTTTAACCTTGATAGAGTTGGTCATCGCCGTTGGTATCCTTTTGGCGTTGATTTCGCTGGTTTTGGGAGTAGTGAGAATGGGTCTTGAAGCTGCAAGAAGGGCACAATGTGCCAATAACCTCCGTCAACTTTACTTGGCGACAAAACTATATGAAGAACAATTTGGTGCTCCACCGTTCCATCCCAAACACCACTTTCTTGCTTGGAACCCAAACCTTGCACCTTTACTAATTTGCCCCTCCGATCCCTACAAAGGGTATCGGCATAAGCACATGGTAAAGCCCGAATTCTTCGTGCCCGAATCTTACGATTTCATATATTGGGGCGCATACCATGTTGTTCGTACCCCTCCAGAGCGTCGCAGGAGAGGACCCAAAGAAGCTATGGGAGCGAGTGTTGAAAAATTATTGGCGTGAACTCACATCTCCCGATGGTCATTGGATTGTTTGTTATTGGCACGAGTTAACTATCTTTCCGGATGGCAGAGTTGGTAAAGCGACGCGATTCATAAGACCAAGGCCTGAAGACATATACAGGGGACCCTGAAAAACCTAAAAACCGAAAAGACGGTTGGGCAGGGGGTGATTTTTATGTTGGCGCTATCTTGCAGGGAGCGAAAATTGTTGGTTTATTGGACTGTTATCACCCTGACATCCGTTCTGTTCAATGCTTTCACGCAAGGACCATCTCTAGACTGTTCTCAATATACCGACGACCCGTGCACAACAACATGCATCGGTTGTGACTGGTTTGAACCAACCAATATCTGGGTAGAACGATGCTGCTGCCGCCCGGATTGGGGTTGCCTACATTTTCACCTTCCACAGGGGTGAAACTTTTGCTGCATGAGAAGTCAAAGGAGAAGAGGCTCAATCCACGATGATGCTCTCGCCGGTGGGGTAAAGTAGCCGCAGGACAATCCAGAAAGTCAGTGCCGTCGTCCCCCCTACAATCAAGCCGTAAGCGAAAGGGCGAAACCGATGAAAAGCCCGATAGCCGCCATAACGCAAAATCACCGACTTTAAAGCCCAACCGAGAAAGATGGACAGCCAATAGCGGTCAATCGGCCACCCATACCACGCCACAAACCCCAACGGATGGAGCGGAAAGCCGACAAAAGTCAACCGCAACTTTATCAGCAGCCAACAAGTCAGCGNCCCAATGACCAATCCCCACCAATGATGCGCCGTCAAAGGGCGGGTCGTCGTCAAATACTGCCCAATCAAATTCGCTGCGCTTAACGACGACCCTTGCGCCCACCAACTCAACTTGCTCACGCTGTAGGTGTAAATCACCGTCGGAATGGTCACATGGCAAACCAGAAGCGCTAAAAGGATAGCAACAAGTGTCCAGGAAGCAACCAAAGAGCGATGTAGCCCCGAGAGACTGCCGAGACGAAAGGTGTTGACAAGGTATCCTGACACCATCGTCGCCGTACTTCGGATTTGAACCCAACTCATTGCTGTCAGCAAAACGAGGTTGCGAGCGCCAATGCGGTCTTTGCCGAAGGCGTCAAAGAGAACCTGATTGACCCGAAAAGGTGCCGAGTAGATGTAAATGCCCGTTTCCGCCACAAGGCGGGCAACAATCAACGAGGTGACTATCAAGCCCCCAAACATGGCTGTTGCCCATAATGCCGAAACACCAGCAACCCATTTCGCCCATGCCAACAGGAACGAAAAAGAAAGGGCTAACCCTAACAACGCCCCCATCTCCGGTGGCGGGTCGGAAAGAGAGGGGAAGAAGCGGGGGAAGAAGCGTTTGAGCCAATAGCGACCGCTTTCTCTGACAATTTCGGCAAGGTAGTGCCTTGCCACCCACAAAACGGCTACTGCCATGACCGTGTAAGCGGCGATGGATTGGAAGGTCAAAAACTCGGCGTGATACATATCCCAACCCACTGCGATGCGAAGGGCGATTTCCGTGTGCCGCAAAAGCAGGAAGAACCAAAGGCTGAACCCGACTTCGCGGGAGAGCAAGTAAGCGATGCCCACCATCTCGGCATAAAAGTGGGCTAGCAGCCCGTTAAAAGCCGTCAACGGTCCTGAGGGGAAAAGAGGCGTTCCCGGCGGGAAGCCGAAGAGTTCGGCGAAAGAACGCTGCAATCTTGGGTCTGGAACTTGCGGGAAGTAAAGGTGCAGTCCTCGCAGGGAGATGGGCAAAGCGGCAGCGAAAAAGCCAAGCCAAAAGAAGGAACTGGAGAAGATGCGCGGAAGCCATCGTTCCTCATCGCCTGCCAACTCCATCGGAACTTGAGTGAGCGGGTAAAGTAACCGCTCATGCTCTTCCCACTGCCGCGCCATCAACCCACAAAGGAAAACGATGAGAGCGTAAACGCCGAAAAGGTAAGGCGTCCAAACCAAGAGGGGAACGAACCATTCACCTAAAGGCGGCTTTGCCCCCTCCGGCATCCCTTCATAAGCCCACAAAATGGCGGGGTCACGAAAATGAAGGGAGGGCACAAGGTAAGGGGACAAATGGGGCGTGAACAGGTTGAACCACTGGCTTTGCGGGGAACTGTAATAGACGAGCCCAAGGAGGTTCAGGTAAAAGTGGATGCCATACTCCTGCCCGGGGATAGCAGCGATGGCGGTCAGGAGGGCAAAGGTAAGGGCTAATTCCGTTCGGGTAAGCGAAAGGGAGGGAAAAAGGCGCTGGAGGGCAGCGTTGGCGAGGACGAGGAGCAAAAAGAGAGGGACGATGCCGCGTGGGAGATAGCCAGTGCCTAAAATTTCGTGGCGGTAAAGGGCTGCCCACCCGCTCACAACGCAAAAAGCCGAGATGAGGGCGAGGGCCAACCCAATTGCCCACCACCGAACCTTAACTGTTGGTGCGGCGGTAACCAGAGGTCGTGCTAATGCTCCCTCCATCGCAAAGGTGGGCGCAGGAAAAGGCGCCCCTTCCCACCTCCTTGTAACACTCCTCGTGGCTGATAGCCACCTTTCGCGCGGCTTATAGGAGCGGCTTCAGCCGCGACAGAAAAGTCGGGGCTAAAGCCCCTCCTACAATTTAACGGCGCTGTCGGAGCAGTTTCCATTTGTCCCGACCAAGACCAAAAGGCAACTTCCCCGCCCCAAAATCGGGGTCTGCAAAGACGAAGCAGGCTAAAGCCTGCTTTGGCAGGCTTCATCTTTTAGACCCCGACTTCAGTCGGAGGCGTCAAACAGTCTCGGTAACAAAGTGTAGGGGTGGCTCCTAAGTCACCAATGTGGTTGGGTCGGACTTCTGCTAACCGAAAAACGGGTTTTTTTCGCTTTTGATTGTGTCAGTCAACGATTTCAGGTGTCAGAGAGTAGACGACCCACTTGCCCATTATTTCGCCTTCAACGGGCTCAAGGTAACCATTGCGGCTCTTCACCCACCGACCAGAGCGCCGAAGTTTCACCCCTTCTGGTGCGTCTACCCGAAAAGTTTGCCGACTGTTTCCCAACTGAACGATAGCCATGGACCCTTCCACCCAAATACGACTAACTCGTTGCCCATCAAAAGCGATGGCGGGGAAGCGAACCAGGAGGCAGTCAACAGCCCCGTCCACTTCCACTGTCACCCGCACTTGTTTCGGCGTGACTTCGTAGGTCTCTATGACGGCTTTCACTCTCCCGTCGCGGTTCATTTCGTAGCGGATGGTAAACGCAACCTGCTGGGGTGTTTGTTCGTGAACGGTGACTTCCGTGCGAGCAATTTGTTGTTGCCCCAAGCCTGCTAACGGTAGCCATCGGTCACCCTCCTGCCACGCAATGCCGATGGCGAGTGGCTCATCTTTAATGGCAGCACCATCGCTCGGTCCGACGAGTGGGTCAACGCCTTTGCGGTGCACCCGCAAAAGTCCCGTGCTGTTGTAATTGGGGTCGGCAGCCGTGTCAACCTCCACATACATGCCGCCAGCATTTGCAATGACCTTGTGGAAATCGGGCAGGCGGACGACAAAGCCACCAACATCGGCAGGGCACGCCCCTTCAGGGATTTGGTCATCGGCAAACAGCCAAGCCGTCGCCAACATGCTGGCAACAAGCAAGTTATATTGGGAGTGAAAAGAGTAGCCTTCAAAGCCGTGCCGAAGGGCGGGGTCAAAGCGGTTCTTGACAATCCATAACTCACCCGACGGACGCACCCAATGACGGATGGACTGAAAGGCTAAGTGCGCTGCCCGTTTGAAGGCCTTCGCGGCGACTTCGTTGCCTTCCCGCCACTTGCGGCGCGCCCAAATTTCATAAGTGACGCACTGCATTGCCTCGTTCCACTGATGTTGGGCGCTGCGACCTCCGGTCGGCAATTCGCCGTGAGGGGATTGAAGGAGCAACGAAGTCCATGCCGCTCGCTCTAACAGTTCTGTCAAGGTATCCCGAAACTTCCCTGTATAGCCCAACTCCAACATCACTGCAAGGAAATGACGAGGGAAGTGGTCGTAAGCCATCGGGTGATTAGGGTCACGATAAAGACCTTCCGCAGTAAAGTGCTTCAATTGCACTGCCAAGTGGCGCTCCACGAAGGCAAGGTCGGTAAAGCCATGCCGAGCCCTCAGAAACTCGCCGGCGATGGCGACGATGTTCCAGTTATGCACTTCCCATTTCTTTTCGCTCAAAACATCCCGATAGGCTTGGTAAGGGTCAATGGCGCCTAACAGTTGCTCCCACCTTTTTCGTCGCTCGGGTGGCATGCGATCTCTCAAATGTTCGTAAGCAAGCAGGGCGGGGAAAGTGAAAAAGTCACCGTGCCTGTCGGCAGGCTTCGCATCTGCCAACTGCTGAAGGGCACAATCCAATGCTTTTGCAGCACTTTCCAGTAAATCGGATCGCTTACCGCTGACGACAAGGACTGCCGCTGCCCACGCATAGCAAGGCGTGGAGTATTGGACTTCCCGGTGGACGGAAGGGTCAACAATGCTCCCATCAGGCATTTGAAAGCGGTGAAAGAAGTTGACAATACCGGCGACGACCATCAGGTAATCGTCCCGCCGCAAACCTGAAGGCAGAACTTCTGCCTTCTCTAACGCTTGCTGAACACGCTCAACTGTCGGTGCCAGTGGGAACAAGGCAAGGTCCATCAGAACCATCCACTGTGGGACAAGCCATCCAAGCATCCAGACCTCTTCACTCCATTTCAATAGCCTTGTGCCTCTCCCGGCGCTGGCGTCGGCGGTCCGCCCCCGGGGATTGCTGTTCGGCTTCGCCAAACAAAGAAACCCGTCACAACCAACGCAATTACCAAGATTACCACAATCGCCAACCACAGCGGTATCTCCCGACGCATCTTCCCCTCACCCCTTGCGAGGAAAGAGAAGCAAGGTGACCTTGCCCCTCACTTTTTGACCTTAATTAGTTCCGCACCAAATTCCGGTTGGGCTGTTTCCGCCCCCTGCTGTGTTCATCGGATTACAGCCAAAAACCGCAGGATCTGTAACCTTCGCTACTCCTTTTGGCATTGTGGGCACCCATGCTGCGCAATCTTCAGGAAAGACCTTGTGCCATTTGGCATGACCATCCGCGAAAATGAGGTTTAGCCCTTCCATATGATGTGCCCCCAGCCGACCTGCGGCAGGCGAAGAACGAGAAGGTTGCACCCCCCACCGCGAATGGTATGTAGCGTGAGATGCCCAGCGGCAGGGCGAATTTGCCATCTGTCCTGTCCAGGGAAGAGAGTTGGGTGGGGCATTAAGCGCTCCTTCACGAGGCGGCCAGTTATCATTTTCGGCGAGCAGTACCGTCCCTGCTGGCTCCTGAACTCGCGTGAGAGGCTTTGGGGGATAGTTATCCCACCCACCCATCACATCGCTGTTGGCTAACCAACCTGTAATCACTCGCCCCAACGGTGGCGGCTCAACAGGGATGTTCCCGCAACCAGGAGCGTTATTGACCCAGAAGCAGATGCGAACGGTGTAAACGCCCGAGTAAGAAGGGCACCGCCACATCTCAAAGTTACGGGTGTAAGGCTGCACCAACACAAGATAAATGCCCCAGTGGCTAGAAGGATAGAACTCGTCGTAGTCCTGCTGATACTGAAGGACCGCCAAACTGACCTGTTTGGCGTTGGATAGACAGGTTGTCTGCCGTGCCTTGTCACGAGCCTGGCTGAACACGGGGAACAAAATCGCTGCCAGGATCGCAATGATCGCAATCACCACCAACAACTCAATGAGGGTAAAGCCCCTCCTTCCCCTGCTCGGCGTCGATTGCATCATACGTCATCCCTCCTTTTGTGAGTGTTTTTCTGCCGGGACTTTCCCGGCTTTTTGTCTTGGCTTTCACTACCCGTCCAAGAAGGGCGCTGGCTCCCTCCCCTTACGGGCTGATCCGTCGGTCCCACAGGGAGAATTGGAAGACCCCTGTGCCAACGCACGGTCCTGGTTGAATCGCTGCGGGGTTGACAGAGAATTGTCCGCTAAAAGTCCCCTCGTAGCGCAGCCACTTGGCATGCCCGTCCGCAAAGGTGTAGTTGGAGCCTTCTTGGTGGGGTGGGTTGTAAGTGGGCCCTAAGGCGGAGAAAAAGCGGACTTTGCGCGCCACGGCGTAGTAAACACCAGTGCGGGTATCCTGAATGCAGCAGTAATCAGCACCGACACTTCGGCAGGAGATGTTAGCATGGACAAAAAACGGAGTGTCCAAGTTGTTGCCATTCTCCCACCGTTCGTAGGTAGCGATGACTGAAGCAGGCTTTTCCACCTGCGCCAAAGCGACGCCCCAATTGGGACCGGCGATGCCATTGCGATATTCCCAAGTTGATGGGTCCCAGATGCTAATGGGTGGACCGTCCGTCGGACCTGCCAAAACGACATAACTGCGTTTGCGCTTCGGGTCAGTGGGGGCTTGGGCGCATTGGGCTGGCAGCCAGTAGCCCCGTGCCCCTCCCGGTCCGAAGAAACCGTTCCCGGCTTGGGTGAAATCGGAGGGGCATTTCAAAAGGTCCTCATTGCGAAGGTAAGGTTGGATTATGTAGTTCCACTGCGAGCCACAGACAGCACCCCCCCCCCAAAACGTGACGGGTCGGCACCCAGCGTTCATCGTAGTCTTGGGCATATTGGTAGAATGCCAATCCTAACTGCCGGTTGTTGCTCAAGCAAGCAGTCTGGCGCGCCTTATCCCTGGCTCGGCTGAACACGGGGAACAAAATCGCTGCCAGGATCGCGATGATCGCAATCACCACCAACAACTCAATGAGGGTAAAGCCCCTTTGCTGCCTTGCCATGGTTCTCCCCTCCTGTTTTTTCTTTGGTTTAGAGAGGGAGCGCAACGGGCATTTCCTTGCATTGCCACCATCCCTTCCTTTAGGAGGCTCCCTGCCGTTGAACCCCACCGAAGCGACACCGCACCATTGTTGCTACCGTTGCGGCGAGGTGGGCAGTTGACCGGGCGGATGCCCCAACTCTCCTTCCCGATGCAACTGCTCTTCTACTTGTTGGCGCATCTGCTCCTCGTAAGTTCGTGCTGACCGCTCCCGCCATACCCAAAGCCCCCCGATAATGAAGGTGGTTCCCAAAAGCACAGCAAGCGCCCACCAAAACCACCGGCTTTTAAGCCCCATCGTTGTCCCCCTCCCTTCACGGCATCCCCAAGCATTCCCTACGAGTGCGGGCATCAGCTTGAAGGCGCGTCATATAAGCGTTCTGAAAGCACTGCTGGATGACCGGACCTTCAACAGGGTCAACCCACATGGGTGTTGGGAAGAGAGTTTGTGCGATGCGCATCCACTTTGCGTGTCCGTCTACGAAGGTGTAGGTAGAACCATTCATGTGGACACCACAGTCCGCCGTTGTGACAACATTCCGCACTTCGGGACAAGTTCCCCACGCTTCTATGATGGCGATAAGATTTGCCGGTGCTTGGAACCTTGCCAAAGGAGCTCCAATTGCCATCCAACCAGCATAGGGGCTGATGGTGTTAGGGCAGGCTCTGCTCCATGTCATACTAAGGGATTGAGCGTAGTGGTTAGCGGTGTAAGTGCGGCGAAGGTTCTCCCAGGAACCTTCAGGTGGAACACAGGCTGTCGGGTTACCACCCTCAAACGGGTAGTACCCTCGCATAGGGCGAGAGGGGCAAAGAAGGAGTTGGCGGTTTCGGCAATAGGGTTGGGTTACATCAGACCAGTCCGCATAAGCAGCACCGCAGTCCCAATTTATGATCTTGTCTCCTGCACCACCCCAACACAGGAAGCGCCCAGGAGGAGGAGCGTAAGGACAATCTGCCCCCGCACCGTGATGGCAATACTTAGCACCAGGAGTCCGCTCGTCGTAGTCTTGCGTATACATTGCCCAAGCAGTACCCTGTTGCCGCGTGTTGGAAAGGCAAGAAGCCTGTCGCGCTTTCTCTCTGGCTTGGCTGAACACGGGGAACAAAATCGCTGCCAAGATCGCGATGATCGCAATCACCACCAACAACTCAATGAGGGTAAAGCCACGGACACTCCTTGGGGGAAGCACTCTACGAAAAGAACGCCCTTCGCCGACATTGCCCTTCAACATCGTCCCTCCCTCCTTTTCTGCCCTTTCGGGCGGTTTGGGCTTTCCGAAGGGCGTTAGTTTGCTTTCCTGCCCTTCGGCTGCGGGCATTATAGCACAAAAAAAAGTGGCGTCAATACACCAAAGATGTTGTCAGGCGCTTGAGGGAGGGAAGAGCGAGAGGCAAGGAAAGGGGAGGCTTGTCATACTTGTGATAGTGCTCTTTTCTTGCATAAGAGGTGAGGATGCGATGGCGGCATGGACGGCAAAGTGGATTTGGATGAAGGGGACGGAGTTCTCCCGAAACTTTTACCTGTGTGTGCGGAAAACTTTCGCTGTGCCGAAGGATTTGCAGACGGCAACCCTACGCATTACTGCCGATGCCCGCTATGTGCTTTTTGTCAATGGACAACGCATCGGCAACGGTCCTGTGCGTGGCTGGCAGCACTCATGGTTCTACGACACCTATGACTTGACACCTTACCTACGTGTCGGCGAGCGGAATGCTATCGGCGTTTTGGTCCTTCAACCTGGCGAGGCGAATTTCCAGTATCCGTTGGGACGCGGCGGGTTATTGGCGCAATTGGACATGGTGCTCAAGCAGGGACGCAAAATCTCTATTGGCACCGACCGAACTTGGCGCGTTGCGCCCCATCCTGCCTACGATCGGCGAACCCCGCGCATTGCGTGCCAACAAGGCTTCGTAGAGCATTATGACGCAACAAAGGGAATAAGGCATGGGGCAAATGAGTGGGCGACGGCGGGGTTTGACGATAGCCAGTGGGAGCGAGCAGTGGAGTTAGGGGCGGTGGGAAAAGCCCCATGGCGGAAACTCGTCCCGCGCAACATTCCGTTCCTAACGATGGAGCCCGTCTACCCTTCTCGCATCCTGCGGGTGCGATTGGTGGAGCCACCTGTCATCGTGCACAGCATTGATTTGCGTCCCAATCTTATCCCAGGCGACCGTTTGTCCAACCCCCATGGCTTGACAGGGATGGTGCTGACAGTTGTGCGAGTGCCGAAAGTTACTGAAGTTCGGGTGCAGGCAATTGGCGGCATCGGATTCGGCGCTCGCCGCGCCCGTGTCAACGGCGAAGATGTGCCTTTTGACAAACATGGGGCAATCTTACCTTTGCAGAAAGGCGAGAACTTGGTGGTCTTTGATGTGACGGGTGGATGGTATCACGATTGGTGGTTTACGACGGTTTGGGAGACAGAGCGACAAGCAGCGAGTAAGTTGAAGTTCGCCAATCCGCTGGGCGAGGGAGAAACAGTGTGGGCGACAGCCGGTCCGTTTGCTTCGCGCGAGGATGACGGCTTAAAGCAGGTCTGGAATGCTCGCAGCGTGGCGGACATCTCCCAATTGGCGCGCTCCCTCCCCTTGCGACCTGTTGCTCTTGAGCACACTGCTTCCGACCATGTGTTTGCCCGAATCGTTTTGGCGAGGGAGATAGCGAAGGGGGAAGTGCAGATAGAAAATGCGGAGGCAATTTGCCAACCCAATGAGGAAGTGGTGACGATTTATCCGAGCCGAAAAGGCGATGTGGAGTTGCTGATAGACTTTGGGCGTGAGTTGGTGGGCTTTTGGGAGTTTGAAGTGGATGCCCCAGAGGGCGTGGTGCTTGACTTTTATGGCTTTGAAGCCATCCACCCTCGCGATGATGGCGGCTTTGACATCCAACACACTTTTGGGCTCAACAATGTGCTCCGATACATCACCCACAAAGGGTGGCAACGCTACACCAGTATCGTTCGACACGGTTTCCGTTATCTGGTTCTGACGGTCCGAGGGCAAGGGAGAAGGGGCATGGGGGCGATGAAGCGTCCTGTTCGCATTAAGGCGCTTCGGTGCCTGCTGAACACTTACCCTTACGAGGAGCGAGGTGAGTTCATCTGTGACGATTGGAAACTGAACGAAATTTGGCGGATGTGTCGCTACACTTTGCGATTGTGCAGTGAGGACACTTTTGTGGACTGCCCTGCCTATGAGCAAACATTCTGGGTAGGCGATGCTCGCAACGAAGCCCTCATCGCTTACTCTACCTACGGGGGTTACGAATTGGCGCGCCGTTGCTGGCTGTTAGCGGGACAGTCGCTGTGGCGGTCGCCGTTGGTAGAAAGTCAAGTGCCCAGCGGTTGGCAGGATATCTTGACGGCGTGGGCGCTTTTGTGGGTTTGGGCGTGTGAGGAGCATTTCCGCTACACAGGCGACGAGCCGTTCTTGCGCGAGGTTTATCCGTTCGTCACCCAACAAATGCGCAACATCGCTGAAAAGTTCCTGCGTCCTGATGGGTTGTTTGAAATTGAAGCGTGGAACATGTTGGACTGGGCGCCGATGGACACGCCCCGCAAAGGCATTGTCACTCACCAAAATGCGATGTTAGTGGAAGCCTATCGGCGCGCCGCAACGATGGCGCTGTGGTTAGGCAGGAGCGATGATGCTCGTGAATTTGAAGCGTTAGCACAGACAGTGGAAGACGCCATCAACGAGCACTTGTGGGACGAAGAGCGGCAAGCCTTCGTGGATTGCCTCCACGCCGATGGTAGGCGAAGTCAAGTTTTTAGCGTCCAAACGCAAACGATGGTTTACTTGTGCGATGCAGTAACGGACGAGCGTCGTCCCATCGTTCGCCGTTACCTTTACGACAAGCCCGAAGGCTTCGTTTGGTTCGGCTCCCCCTTTGCGCTTTTCTTCCTGTTGGAAGCCTATGCGAAGGATGGCGAGTTCCAGCGCATCGTGGATCTCATTCGGCGCGAGTGGGGAGCAATGGTGGACTATAAAGCGACGACGGCGTGGGAAACATTGACGCCACGAACGCGAAGCCACTGCCATGGGTGGAGCGCTGCCCCTGCTTATTTTCTAAGCACCTATGTTTTGGGCGTTCGTCCGAAAGCGTCGGGGATGCGAGAAGTGTTCATTGCGCCCAAGCCGTGCGATTTGAAATGGGCTAAAGGTCGCTTCCCAACGCCCCATCACCATGGGACACGGGACAGAGGGCAAGGGACAGGGGAAGTGGAGGTGCGATGGGAGCGGGAGGAAGGCAAGTTCACCCTTTGGTTCGTATTGCCTCAAGTGGTCAAAGCGGAAGTTGTGTTGCCAGAGATGGTGCCTGAAGGGGCTCAAATCAGCCTTCACCTCGCCAAGGGCGAAGGATCGCCCCCTTTTTGGCAAAACGGTCATTGGCGTCTTTTCGTGAGCGAGGGTGCCCAAGGACGAATGGAAGCACACTGGTAGCCGAAACTGGTAGCCAAAAGATGACGCCAATGGTTGAAGAGGCTATCCTTTAATAGCGAGGCTTTCAGCCACTTGCAGCCATAGGTGACCTGTCAATGAACCGAGAGCGCTTTTTGCCGACCGTGTTGCTTAACGGGCGAGAAGGGGCATGGGAGGTTCTTAGAAGCATCATCATTGGGGAATTGTTGCCGCGACTGGACAGAGTAGGGGTTCCTCTCTTTCACCCGCCTCTCCAACCGGCGCCACCTGATGCCCACATGGTTCCCTTTCAAGACATTTGGGTTCGCAGCCGCCCTTACCCAGAGCGGTTCCCACAATTGGCTTATGTCATTTCAGGGCAAGGGGAGATGATTTTGGGACGGTTTTGGCTTTCCCTTCCTTCTGGGCAAGGAGTCTTCGTCCCTTCGGGCATCCCTCACGCCCCCCACGCCTCGCGAGGCGAACGCATTCTCCCCTCCGATTGGCTTCGGGTTCTCATATATCCCTTTGGCGTGATTGTCCATCGGTGCCGAATCACGCCGAGTGCTCATGAAAAGAGCCTCCGCTATTTTGTAGCTAACCCGATTTTAAGCGACCTCTTTCAGGCATGGGAACAGGGACTTCAAGGGAGCGGTAATCCCTTTCGGCAAAAGAGCCTTTTGTGCGCCTTCTTTTGCTTATTGGCGGAATCAAGCCCTGTGCCCGTCAACCCGATGGACTGGCTGCCACCCGATTTGGAGTCCTTCCCTTTCCCTGTGCAGCGCGCCATCCTGCTTTTACACAGTGGCTTTCATCAACCCTTTCGGCTCCCCGCCTTGGCAAAGCAATGCTTTGTAAGTCCCTCCCATCTGTGTCACTTGTTCCGGCAACATCTTGGGACGACGCCGTTGGGTTACTTAACCTGCCTGCGGTTGACGATTGCCCGCCACTTACTGGAGCAAGCAGGATTGCGGGTTGGTGATGTGGCGGCGTTGGTAGGTTATGCTGACTGGCGACATTTCCATCGCTTGTTCGTCCGACATTTCGGCGTCTCGCCCAGCGCCCTTTTGAAGAATCGTGAAAAGTTGCCTCGTCGTTTCTTTAAGTCGCCCTTTTAGCAAAATCCGACACCAGAACACAAAATCCGCCATTGCCCCTTGTTCCGTGATGGTGCTTTGTTTTTGTATGGCTTGTGCGAAACATTCCACAGACGGAGGGTGATCACTTATGGGTCGCTTCAAGTCAATGGTCAGACAGCGGTCTTTAGCGTTCACTCTCATTGAGTTGCTCGTGGTGATCGCGATAATCGCCATTCTGGCGGCGATTCTGTTTCCTGTGTTCAACCATGCCCGTGAAAAAGCCCGTCAATCTGGTTGTCTTTCCAACATGCGCCAAATGGGCTTGGCGGCTAACATGTATGCCCAAGACTATGATGGACGCTGGGTGCCGACAGGCTATTGGCTACCTGACGGGTCGGGCATAATTTGGTGGCACATGCTCTTAGTGCCTTACATCAAGTTGGGCGGACCAGAAACGTTTGTCTGCCCGACCTTAGGGCAGCATTTCCCTCAAACTGCCGTGCGTCCGGGCACGACCGTTCAGTGGGGCGGCTACGGCGTCAATGAATGCTGGCGCAACCCCTTGCGGGAGCGAGGAAGCCCTGGTTGGTATGGCAGTTGCGGCGTCCTTTGTCCTGACGGGGGTTGCCACGAGTCCGCTTTTGAAGAGCCAGCGACGACTATCTGGATTTTTGATAGCGGTAGATATCGGACCACAGCGGCAGGCGTATGTGCTACATGGACAATCGTCCGCTCCCTTTGGGAGCCTGCTATCGCTGCTACCGATTGGTGTCTTCCCATAAGGGGTCGGGAATGGTGTTGCGGTCCTTTCCGCTGCTTCATCCACTTGCGCCATTTAGAGGGCTACAACATCACTTTCGTGGATGGGCATGCCAAATGGACGCGACGGTCTTTGCGATGCTGGTGGACTCGTTTTGCTGACTGTCACGAACCTGAGACGGCATCCATTTGCTATGACTGAACCGATTGCCACGCTGTGAGGGAAAGGGAGGAAGGTGAGCGGGTTATTGTCCCGAAGGCAGCAATATGACACGACATCGGTGCTTTTAGGAGCCGAAAGCCGCTGTATGGATTTGGAGGTCACCTTTCTTCCTTTCGCTTTTGAGTTTGAAGACCCAGACGAACCGAAACTGCAAGCCCTGCGGGACCAATGTCAGTTGGATGAAAGAATCGTTGGCGTGAGGATGGAGTTTGACCAAATTGTTGCCATTGGAAACTGGGTTGCGGACATTATTCGGAGCACAGCGGGTAAACCGCCTGCCCCGCATGAACCGAAGGCACCGCCTTTTGATGCCTTTTATTGCCTCTCACTGGCTTCGCACTATCGGCTTTTTGCACTCACGCCTCCATCCTCGCCCTCTGGTTGGACCTAAATTGTCCTTACTGGTTCCCTATACTGACCATAGGGAGGCGATGAAGGATGCGATTAGCAGGGAAAGCGGCGCTTATTGTCGGTGCTGGTGGACCGATGGGCACGGCAGTTGCCACTTTGTTTGCTCAGGAAGGGGCGAGAGTGGTTTTAGGGGCACGCCGTCAAGAACCCCTTCAGCACCTGACGGAGCGCATTCAGGGGATTGGTGGAGAAGCCTGCTTTGTCACTGCTGACGCTACCACTGAGGAAGGTGCACAACGGATGGTTCAAACTGCTTTAGAGCGTTTTGGACGGTTGGACATCCTTTACAACAATGTCGGGGATTACGCTTTCGGCGACCGAGGGATTGACGAAACGGACGAAGAGGCATGGCGCTACCTGCTGCGGGTCAATTTGGATAGCGCTTATCTGCCCTGTCGGTTCGCTGTCCCCGCCCTTAAACAAGCGGGAGGGGGTGTCATCGTTAATGTCGCAGCGGCTTATCGGGTGCGCCAACAAGGGAATATAGGCTATGCCGCTGCAAAGGCGGGGGTGATGGGGTTAACCCTTAACCTCGCTCGTGCCCTCAAGCCTTACAACATTCGTGTCCATTGCCTTTGCCCTGGGAATATCGGGCAACTCAAAAGCCTTGACCGCATCGGCTTGCCAACCCCCACCCTCAACCGAAAAGGTGAGCCGGAGGATGTCGCCTATGCGGCACTTTATCTTTGCTCCGATGAAGCAGCGTGGTTGACAGGTGTGGTGTTGGAAATTGACGGGGGTGCTTCGTTGTAGAAACTCGCCAACAATCTTCTTTGCAGTTTGAAAGGGTGAATGGGCATGGTGCTAACGGTGAGGGGAGAACAAGCGTTGGCGTGGGGTGCGTTGGCGTCGGGAGTTCGGTTCGTGACGGGTTATCCCGGAACTCCCAGCAAAGGCATCTTCACAGCATTGCAACGGCTTCGCACCGAGCGAAATGCTCCTATCACCTTCCATTGGGCGAACAACGAAAAAGTGGCGTTGGAGTTAGCCATCGGTGCCACTTTAGCAGGTTTGCCTGCACTCGTCTGTGTCAAAAGTGTCGGCATGAATGTGCTTTTGGATGCTCTCATGACGGTGAACTTGAGTGGCGTTTCTGCTCCTTTGGTGATTGCGCTTGGCGATGACCCATCCGCATGGACATCTCAAAACGAGCAAGATACCCGTTGGCTTGCCTTCATGAGCGAGTTGCCGTTACTGGAACCGACCTATGTCCACAACGCTCCACAACTTATGCACAAGGCTTTCTCGTTATCGGCACAGATAGAGTTGCCCGTGATTGTGCGTTTCCCCAAAGCCTTTGCCGTTGCAGAAGCATCATTGGAAGTTGACCCAACTTCCCTTCCGCTCATTAATTTTCCGAAGCGCCCTTCATTGCCTTCCATCGCTTCCGGTGGGATTGCCGTTGCTCAACATGCTGCCTTGCACGAAAAGTTGCGGTGGGTGGAACAACGCTTTAACGCTTCGCCTTTCAACACGGTGAAAGGAGATGCGCCCGTTGCCGTTTTGTCCGTTGGGTTTTGTGCGACGAAAGTGCAGGAAGTTTTGTCAAGGGTTGGCGACTTCAGCGACCGAGTTCGCTTGCTGGTGTTGGCAACGACTTTGCCTTTGCCGCGCCAGTGGCTGGCGGAACAATTGCAAAAGGTTGCCAGTGTGTTGGTGGTGGAGGAAGGCGAACCAATTGTGGAAACGCAAATGCGGGCATTAGCCCATGAGTTTCGGCTGCCTTGTGTGGTGAAGGGCAAAGGGACAGGCGATTTGCCCCGTGAGGGCGAAGTGACTTTGCGGCGCATCGGACGGGCGTTGCGCGCCATCGTAGAAATTGCCCCTGAAGTGGTGGAGGCTTTGCCCGACCCTGAGCGACCGAAGGACTTTACTTTGCGCTTCTGCGAGGGTTGTCCTTTCCCGCCCTTCCTTGACACATTGGTGCAACTTTGTCGGGAGCAAGGTAAAGAGCCTATTGTGGCTGCCGACCCAGGTTGTGCCATCGTAGCGATGGGCAAACCCTACGAGTTGGTTCGCATTAAGCACAGCATGGGTGGTGCCGTCAATTTCATTGCTGCACTGGCAAAAATGGAGAGGAATTCCCAGCGCCGATATATTGCTTTGGTTGGTGATAGCGACTTCTTTCATGGCGCTTTCTTGGGCATTCTGAATGCTTCGGCATGGAAAGCACCGATGGCTGTCATCATCGTGGATAACGGCGGCGCTGCTTTTACGGGAGGACAACCGCATTTAGGGAGCAGTTTTGATGCGGACGGAAACTTTGTCGCTCCCATCCCGATGGAGCGTTTGTTGGAAGCCGCCAACATTCCCGTGAAAGTTGCCTCGTCCTTTGATGCGCGAGGCATTCGGCAGGGATTGCAATGGGTGTTGGGCTACGGTCACGAGTTGCGGGTGTTGATTGTCCGCGAGCCCTGTCCCTTCGTGCCCGTTTGGACAGCGGAAGGATTGAAGCCAAAAAGGACGGAAGGCAAAATCGTGGGGGAGTGATAAGGCGACTTTGTCAAAAGAGCAATCAGCCGCCGAAGTAGAGTTTGAACACGGGTGAGCCGTTGGTCAACATACTCTCTGAGGGCAGCCGACAGGACCGAGAACTTTGGGCGAGCGCGGGCAAAAGTTGTGGCACGGAAGCGGTTAGAACGCCAAAGAGGATGTCCACCGCACAGGGATGGGAGCGCAGACGGCGATCTCGGTAAAGGAGACTCGGCATCGGTATGCCAACACGCGGACACCCGCTTTTGCTGCTTCCCGCAAAGCATTGGCGAAAGCGGGGTCGGCTTGCTCATGGGGCGCAAAACTTTGGGCATCTTCCCGTTGCACCACAAACACGACCGCCGTCTTGACACCCTGTCGCTGCAATTCGGTCAGCAAGCGCAGGTGGGCTTGACCGCGCTGCGTAGGGGCGTCGGGGAAAAGGGCAACTTCATTCACCACCAGAGTGACCGATTTCGTCTCCACGAGCCAACGAACGCCCGAAGGGTCAAGAAGTTGCAAGTCCAGGCGATGGTGGTGGAGGCGAATTTCGTTTTCGGCAGCAAGTACTTTCCCGAAGGCACGAACTTTGCCCCTTTCAATCCCTTCCCACAACAACTTGGGTGGTAACCTTGCGTCCACGCAAACGAGAGTGTCTCCATCTTGGCTCAGCACCGCATCGTAACGAGTGCGGCGGTGGGGGAGAGGGCGTTCCACCAACCAGAAAAGATTGTCAACCCGCAAGACTTCGTGAAGGCGCCCAGAGTTAGGCAAATGGGCAAGACTTGTCCGCCCATCTTCCAAACGCACAAGAATGGCGAACCGATTTAAACGCCGAATGAACTGGGCGCGAACAAGTGGTTGCGGCAATTGCATCCTTCTCACCCTCCGAGCGCAAAAATTTCATGGGCGTGGTGTGCAAGCCGTCCAAACAATTTTGCGAAGGAGGTGGCGTTGTGATGGAAGCGTTGCTGCGGTTCTGTCTGGGTTTAGGGAGTTTGCCATTGCTGCTGGACGCAGAAACGCGCTCTATTTCGGCGGAAAACCCGACGGGCGAGAAAGGCGGTGGGGCGAAAACCGAACCAACCCCAGATAGCCCCGCTTCCGAGTTGGGACGCGGCTTTAAAGTTCGCCCCTGCATCACTCTGAGAGCAGGTGAAACCGTCACCCTTGCGGACATTCAAGGTCAAGGCATCATCCAGCACATCTGGATGACCGTGAGCGAAAAAGCCTATCGCGATTGCGTGCTGCGAATGTTTTGGGACGGGGAAGAGATGCCTTCAGTGGAAGCGCCGCTGGGTGATTTCTTCTGCAACGGGCACGGGTTGCGCTACGAAGTCAATGCCCTGCCCATCGTTGTCAACCCTGTTGGCGGCTTCAATTGCTACTTCCCCATGCCTTTCCGCAAACGGGCTCGCATCACCGTTGAAAACCAACGCTGGGAAGACATTCACGGCTTCTTCTACCAAATCACCTACGCATTAGTGCCCGACTTGCCCGAAAACATCGGCTACTTTCACGCTCAATGGCGCCGCTCCATGACCACTCGCGAGCATCCAGAACACACCATTTTGGACGGAGTTAAAGGGCGTGGGCATTATGTTGGCACTTTCCTCGCATGGACGCAACTGTCCAACGGTTGGTGGGGCGAGGGCGAAATCAAGTTCTACATTGATGGCGACACGGAGTTCCCTACCATTTGCGGCACGGGCACGGAGGATTATGTCGGCGGGGCCTGGGGCTTTGGGGATAAAACCTACTCAACCGCCTTCTTGGGCTACCCCTTCCGCAAAGCCGATGCCGGTGAAGTGCCCCGCCATTGCCTTTACCGCTTCCATATCTTTGACCCCATCCGCTTCAAAAGCGACTTGCGCGTGACCATTCAAGCACTCGGTTGGTATCCCAATGGCAAGTTCCAACCGCTCACGGACGACATCGCTTCGGTCGCTTACTGGTATCAAACGGAACCTCACGCCCCCTTTCCGCCTTTGCCGCCAGTGAAGGAGCGTTGGTCGCGATGAGCAAAACTCTGGCGGAAGGGACATTAACGGTGAATTCGCCAAAGGGCAAGAATGCCACTGGAATCGCCTGAGGCGAGGAAGTCGTTGGTGGGCGAAAAAGCGACGGTGTTAACCAAGCCGATATGCCCTTCTAACGAGCATAGAAGGCGCCCCTCCAAACCCCAAACCTTGACAGTTTTGTCATTGCTGGCGGAAGCGAGCCACTCTCCGTTGAGAGAGAAGGCGACGGCGTTGATAGGGCTGCGGTGACCGCGCAAAAAGTCAAGCCAGCTGAAGGGAAGGGAGCGAGTGGAGCCGGCACGAAGTTCTCTGACGAGCGCCCCATCCTTTGCGCTCCAAATTCGGACAGGCACTTCCCACCAACTCCCCATCGGTTGGTAAGCAAATCCGCCTGTTGCTAGAAATTCTCCATCGGGCGAGAAGGCGACCGAGCGAACCCAACCTTTATAGGCAGTTAACGAGAACTTCGGAACACCGTTGTCTACTTCCCAAATCGTGACTTCCCCGTTCCAGGCACCGGACGCCAGCCTACTGTCGTTAGGCGAGAAGGCGAGGGTGCTGACAGGAGCATCGTGAACTGTCCAAACCCGAAGGAGGTGAAGGGAGTCCAATACCCAAAGGCGGATTTCACCGAATTTGTAGCGGCGTTCTTGTGCATCCCACACACTTCCGCCTGACGCCAATTTCGTGCCATCGGGCGAAATAGCGATGGCTTCTACAAGTCCTTGAAACTCCACTTCTTTCACCACTTGCCTTTTTCGCCAGTCCCAAAGAGCGACCGAGTTCCCATAGCCTCCGACTGCCAACTGCGTTCCATCAGGCGTGAAGGCAGCGGCTAACACGGGATAGTTAACTGTCAAGTCACGCACTAAAGTCCCGTCAGGCATTGACCAAACCCGCACCGTCCCATCGCGGCTGGCGGAAGCGAGAAAATTGCCCGAAGGGTGGAAAGTGACAACAGTGACGGAGCCATCGTGTCCTTGCCATGAGCGCACCGGTTGCGTGCGGAAATCGGGCGCATATTGTGCCACCCGCCATTGCGGCGGCGTCAGGAGTGCCATAAACATCACCCCAGTAGCAATCAGCGAAATGTGCAAAGGCAGGCTTCCGCCCAACTGAATTTTGGCTTTCGCCCTTTGAGCCAGATGAGCGAGTTTCGCAGCGATGACCGGGTCATGCTGCAGTTCAGAAGGTGGGAAGAAATTGCCGAGCAAGGCGAGTACGAACTTCCATACGCCTTTCAGGCACAACCTCTCACGAGTGCGCAAACTTGACAAGTTGCGTCTGAGTTGCCTTGAAAAGGCGCGAGGAAAAACAGAAGGTCTGTGCGAAATATCTCGCCCCCTCCTTACGGTCGCCAGTGGTAAACGAGGTTTTTGCCCCGCCAGTCCTCTTCTACGAGGACCAAGTAATCGCCAGTGGAAGTTTGGAGAGCATGGATACCGTGGACCATGTCAACCCACCCACTGTTTCCGCCTACCTCATGACCAGGGAACATCACCCCAACTTTCTCGCCTGTGCCAGCACGGTAAACATGCACCATAGCAGGTATGCCTCTTGTTGGCTTGACCATCACGGCAAAGATGAAGTCACCTGCAACATCAAACTCTTTCGGAAACAAGCCCTCGTCATCCTTCGGCATCACGATAGCCCAACGAAGGGTTCTTTTGCCCTTCGTCCATCCGTCGTAGCGCGCCAATACACCGCCCATCAAGCCCCATGAAGGTGCTGTCACCTCACGAGTGTAGCCGCCAACGAAAAGCGTGTCCGTTTCGGGGATGTATTTGAGGCGCATAACTTCCGTAAAAGGAGGTGGGACACTCCATGTATTCGGTGATGTCAAGTCGTAGATAGGGTTGTTGTTGCGGTCAAAACCTCTGAAGCGGTAGCGGTAAATTGTGTGTCCGTCGCTGAGCCAAATGTCCCCTTTTGAGTCCACATTGCGTGCCCAAACTTCTGCACCCTTAAGAGTGATTTCGCCGGCATAGCGGGCGATTTGGCTTGGTGGCGGTTCAAAGACATAGATGCGGAAGCCGCCTCCCATTTGAGGTGTCGTAAATAGCACTCTTTGACCTTGGAGCACTCGGATAAGGGCGCCACAATCGTTCCCATCTTTCTGGCGTGGGTCATGAGGGTAGCGAATAGGGTCTCTGGTGATGGCTTTCAGCCACCAACTTTTGCCCGGCGGCTTCGTCAGGTCCATGCCAATGATTTCATTAGCGCCGTAAATTTCAAACTTGCCTGGCGTTACCTCCCGCACATCAAAGCAGTCCACGAAAGCAAGGCACATCAGTTCCCAAACAAGTTTGCCCCTCGGCGTGAACTTGCGAAGGATAGTTTCACCCTTGATGGTTCCGTCAGGTGTCCCCCCCATGCCAACATACAAGTTGCCTTTAGAGTCGGTGCCCGCACCGCGTAAGGCGAACAATTTCGTGGGAGTAACTTCTCCGGGAATACCTGCTCGCAACCCTCCACGCTGTCCGAAAGAGCGAACCAATCGGGGGGTGCTCAGGACGGCTAATGTCGTAAAACAAAACCTGCTGCCTTGGACCGTCGTCGCACACAATCAGTTGTCCAGTGTCGTTGCCAATGGCAAGGGCACTCGGTTTTCCTACATCGGTGATAATGCCGGGCAATCTTTTGCCGTCAAGGGCGTAACGCTCAACGCGGCTACCAACAATTACCCAAAGAGTTCCATCAGGGGCGATAACGACATCGCGAGCGCCCTCAATTCGGAAAGTGCGCACCAGTGAAAGGTCAGTGGTTTTTCGCACTTGCACTTCTCCGCTTTTGCGGATGAGCACCAACCATCCGTTACGGGCTGCCATAGCGACGGCGGTATCCTTTTCGTCGCCACCAAGTTCCGTTTGGTCAAGATAAGCATACTCATGGATGTTGGCAGGGTTCCAACGGAAGCGAAGCAATTCGTTGGAAGTGTTGGCAAGGAAAATAATGTTGCCCTCAACAGCAACGGCTAAACTGGCAGTTCCCCAACCCCACGCTTTGTGTCCTCCCTTGCCGTTGTATTGCTTGAGGAGGTTTTGGTTGACATCGCCGTCCTTGTAAATGCCTGTGCAACGCCCTGCTTCGTCCCATCCAGAAGCCGTGATGACAGCACCGTCGGGAGTCACTTCCAGTTCGTCCAGGTAATCCTGCACCCAGCGACCGTAACCGTTGGGACCGGAACCCTCAAAGGTGTTGCCAACCCAATGAGTCGTGTAGGAAAGCACTTTTCCCTGAGGTGCTTCTTGCCATCGTGTTGCTACCAAACTCAAAGCGATTGTCCAGCCGAGCAGACCAACTTTAAAATAACGCCACATGTTCCTTCCCTCCTTGAGGTCTCTTACAGCGGATGTCGGATGCACAGCACCCAATCGTTGGTGTCAGGGGTTTGGAAATAGTGAAGGGCTTTTTGCACTTTTTCGGTTTCGTGCCATTCGCCCGTGCGGGGGTTGAACCAAAGGGCAAGGGCAGGACTACGAAGCCGTTCGGTGCGCACGGCAATGGTTCCGCCTTCAGGCGTGTAAATCACCGCAAGCGTTCCATCGTCCGATTGAGCGGCGGCAATGAAGCGGTGCGGCGCTTCGGGGGTGCCGGGTTGGTGGGCAAGGAGTTCGGGGGCGGGACGCAAAGTCCACCATGGCAGCGATTTGAAAAAGTTTGCCAGATGCCGAACGCACGTAGCCCCTTCGCTTCTCACCGCTTCCTGCCAAAAAGGGGCGATGCCTGTGCCGGGATGGTCAGTGGGTTCTTCTGGTTTTTCCGCCCAAAACCAAATGCCGTGATGACCGTAAGTGACCCCTGCGGTCGGGGCAATCAGCAAACTCCAGTAAAGCGCCCGACGGACATGAAAGGCAGTGAAAGGGTGACGCGATTGGTAAGCCCGATGGGCTTCATAGTTGGGCTCAAGGTTGATGATGGGGCGGGGTGGTTCTTTACGCCATTCTTGAGCGGGGGGACCAAAAACGAGCCAACGCAAATCGTTCACGCTGTCGCCGTGCCCGCTTTGATAGCCGATGAAGTCAAACCACGCTTCTTGCCGAAACTCGTCAGCGACCCAATGCAGCCCTTGTGGGTGCAGGGTCACCAAGCGGTCATGGCGCTCACCGAAAACAGCGCGCCCGATGCGTTTCCATCGCTCAGCGCGTTCGCCAAGGTAGTCCCCGTCACCGCCTAAAATCCAGATGACATGGTAAGCGCCCCAACGGGCAACGATGTAGCGAGCGAGGCGGATTAAGTCTTCCTCGGGCAGAACCGTTGCAGGCGAAACTCGTCCCAGCGCCCACAAAATCACTGGGGCAGCCACCAGTCCGTGCTCGTTGATAGCAGCCACCTTTCCGTCAAGGCGTTGGAAGAAACGCGGGTTAATTTGGATGCGTTGCGTGCAGAGGTAAGCCGTCTCGCCGAATTCGTCGTGGGGAAAAGCGCGCCAATGAGTGCTGACGAATTGGATGACCGTGAAACCTTGTTCGCGGCGGACTTGAAGGTAACGCTTCCAATCGGTCGGTTGGGCTTTCAACACACCGTTCCAAGCAGTGTCGGCGAGCNAGAAAAAGGGAGTCCCATCAGCGTGGACGAAGTGACGCCGGTCGGGCGAAAGACGTGTCAGACCGTGCCGATACAGCGGATTATCGCCTTCGTAAGGAACG
>JGI25065J35084_100003_pt1 | contig 37011 bp, 32 predicted proteins | sample Antgeofumaro1A2A_FD_35084 | JGI IMG/M metagenome (IMG submission 35084)
CCACTCAAGCCGTGTTGGTGAGTGGGGCGGCAGAATGTGTGCAAGCCATTTGGGCGCGCGGGTGGCAACCGTGCATTATCTCCACCAGTTACGAACCCCATGCCCTCCACATTGCGGAGCAGGTTGGCGTCCCACCCAATTTGGTTGCCGCCACGAAGGTGGATTTCACTGCTTTGGAAGGCGCCCTCACTGACGATACTTACAGCCTCGTCTTGACTTGGCAACAACGAGTGTTGGAATGCCCTGCTGATGATGACGAATGCCTGAAGCGGGTGCTGGACGAATTTTTCTGGCAACATCTTGTCAAGTTCCCCATTGGCATCGTGTTGGATTTGCCCGTGATGGGCGGGCGGCGGAAGACGGAGGCACTGCGGGAATTTCTTCGCCGAAGCGGATTGCCCATCCATTCTTGTGCCGCTATCGGTGATAGCATCACCGACGCCCACATGCTCCAAACGGTACGCGATGAAGGTGGGTTAGCCATCGTGTTCAATGGCAACGAGTATGCTCTCCCCTACGGGGTTGTCGGGGTTGCTTCCACAGACTTGAAAGCCATTTTGCCCCTGCTGGACATTTTCGCCTCAGAAGGGGTGAGGGCTGTGAAGGAATGGGTGGCTGCTCAACATCCGAAGGACGAGTGGGATGCCCACTACCATGTCTTGTCCGAGGACACTTGGCAAAGGGCGTTGCCTTTTCACCGTCGTTTTCGGCAAGCCGTGAGGGGACAGGCGGCTAAGTTGGGGTGAGGAGGCATGGAAAGTGTGACCATTATCGGTTGCGGCGCTTTGAATTGGGACTGCCTGTTTCGGGTGAGGGAGTTGGTCATTGACAGCGAAAGCATTGTGGAAGAGAGCCACGAATCTGCTGGGGGGAGCGCTGCCAACACCATCTACGCCTTAGCCCGTTGGGGCGTAAAGGCAGGGTTTATCGGCGCTGTCGGGGATGACCGGGAAGGGCAGCGGATTTTGCAGGAGTTTGAAAGCGTGGGCGTGGAAACCCACCGCATTCGCATCCTTCGGGGTTACCCGACGGGGCGGTGCCTAGGCTTAGTGGATTTGAAGGGGCGTCGTTCCCTCTATGTGCAGCCGGGCGCCAACCTGACCTTACGCTTGACAGAGGATGATATCGCTTACGCCGCCAAAGCCCAATGGGTGCACCTTTCCTCGCTGGTAGGCGACGAAGCCTTTGAAAGTCAGCGGGCGTTTGTTGCGGCGTTGCCTTCCGATGTGATGGTGGGTTTTGCTCCGGGGGCACTTTATGCCCGCCGAGGTCTCAAAGCCCTTAGCAGCATCTTGAAACGAACCTTCATCCTTTTCGTGACGAGAGAGGAATTAGCCCTTTTGACGGGCACAGAAAATTTGGACGCTGCCGCTCAGCAACTTTGGGAACTGGGGGTAGAAATGCTCGTTGTCACCTTAGGGGAAGCGGGCAGTTGGGTGGGGAGCAAAGGGAAGGGGCAATTTTCCCCCTCCTTCCAAGCCCATGTAGTGGACACAACGGGTGCCGGTGACGCTTTCGCTGCCGGCTTCCTTTGGGGCATCCTCCAAGGGCGACCTCTCGTGGAATGCCAGCGGTTAGGCACTATCGCTGCTTCCTTCTGCCTGCGGGAAATAGGGGCGCGCACCGGCATCCCAACCATTGACGAACTGCTCGCCATCGCTTTTGAGTGAACCCCTTGCGAGGTGATGGACAATGTTGCCGCAAGGACTGCAACGNCTGCTCGGTTCCCAATTGGCCAAGTTGCAAGAGCAAGCCAACCAGGTGTTGGAGGAACTGCGCAGTATGCGCATAGAGGGACAGGCAGGTGGTGGGGCTGTCCGTGCCGTCGTTTCCGGCATGGGTGAGTTGCAATCCATCCATATTGACCCCAAGTTGCTCAATCCCGACGACCTTGAATTGCTTCAAGACCTCCTTGTCGTTGCCGTCCGCGAAGCGATGCGAAATGCCGAAGCCGTGCAGCAACAAAAGACGCAAGAGTTGCTCCGCTCCCTGTCTTTCGGCGGGCTCTTTGGCTTCAGACGATAGTCTTCGGGCACGGTGATAGAGCATGCGGGTTGACCTTCCGCCATCCTTGAAGACGCTGCTTCAGGAGTTGGAGCGATTGCCCGGCATCGGACCCAAAAGTGCCTTGCGGATTGCCATGTTTTTACTCCACCAGCCGAAAGAGGCGGTTGACCGCCTGATAGCGGCGCTGCAACGAGTGCGCGATGGGTTGCGGTTGTGCCGCCGATGCTTCAACTATGCAGAAGGGGAGTTGTGCGGCGTTTGTCAGGACGACACCCGTGACCCCTCCATTGTTTGTGTCGTGGAAGACCCGTTGGACATTGCCGTGATTGAGAACACGGGCACCTTTCGGGGGCGCTACCATGTTTTGCATGGGGTCATTTCGCCCATTGAGGGCATCGGCCCTGAGGATTTGCGAATTCGGGAACTTCTAGAGCGGCTTCAAGCCGAACCCATCCGTGAAGTCATCCTTGCCCTTAGTCCCACAACGGAAGGCGAAGCAACGACTACTTATCTTGCTCGCTTGCTTAAGCCGACAGGCGTCAAGGTGACCCAGTTGGCAATGGGCTTACCCATCGGCAGCTCCTTGGACTACGCCGACCCCCTTACCCTCATGCGCGCCTTAGAAGGGAGACGAGAGGTGTGAACCGATGCAAAAAGAAGCAACGCCTTCGTTGAAATTGGGCACCATTGACCGCCCTCGTCAGCATGGCTGCTGCCTCATTGTCATTCACAACGCCAGCACCAACGCCGCCCTCTTGGCACTCAGCAAGGGCTTGGGTTTCCGGCGGCAAGCGGGTTGGGATGACCATGAAGCGGTCTTTGCTCACAGGGCAGGCGGAATAACTTGCCAGTAAAGGCGGCGTAAGGCGCGCTTTTGGCGGAACAAGGTAGGGTTGGGCTTGGGGAGGTGTGGCGGGTTGTCGTAATCAAAACTGGCAACAGTCGCTTCTCCATCCCCCAATTCAATGACGCACCCCACTTGACCGTTGTAGCGGCGCAGTTCCTTGCCCGTTAATTCCGCCACGATGTTTTCGGCGACCACGAAGGCTTGCCGATAAGCCGCCGTCAATGCTTTCGGGGTCGTCAAGTTGGTGCAGTCCCCTAAAGCGTAAACCCTTTCCTGCCCTTGCACTTTCAGCGTGTAGCGGTCTACCGGCAGGAAGCCCTTGGCATCCCCGATACCCAACTTTTTAAGGCACTCCGCCCCGCAATGGGGCGGCACAAGGACGAACAAGTCCGCCGTCAACTCCGTCCCATCCATAGACGTCGCCTTCTTTTTGTCGGGCTCAAAGGCTTCCAGCGTGAAGAAGGGCACCAACCGAATTCCGAACCGCTCAAAGCGCTCTTCAAAGAGGGGCACCAGCGGCTCCAAGTGGAAGACGCGGGGCAAAGGAGTGGCATAGAGCAACTCCGTTTTCTGTCGCAATCCCCGTCGGACAAGGTGCTCGTGGAGCAGGCAGACGAATTCAATAGGCGAAGGCGGACATTTGTAAGGCAACCCAGCCACCCCAACCACGATGCGCCCCCCTTCAAACTCCGACAGAGCATTGCGCAATCGGAGAGCCGCTTCAGCGGAGTGGAAGTGGTGGGCTCCTTCGGCTAAGCCCGTTATTTCCGTTGGGTTCGGTTCGCACCCCGTCGCTATTACAAGGAAGTCATAGCGCAAACTTTGCCCATCTAGCCGCACCTCGCAGTGGTCAAAGTCAATGGCGACGACAGGTTGCGGGACGACAGCGACCCGCTCGTAGACAAGGCGCTTGAGGGGTTTTTGCAAGCGCTTCGGGTCTTCTTCCCTGAAAGGCACATAAAGCCAACCCTGCTGATAGGTGTGCATCCTCGTCGCGTTCACCAGCGTGATTTGCGTCTCGCCGGGTGCAAGGAGCGCCAAACGGTTGGCAGTCACTAATCCACCCACTCCTCCCCCGACGATAACAATGTGCGCGCCCATTTTGGACACCTCCAAGCCAAAAGTGTGCGGACGTGGTAACATTATGGCTCAGAGAGTTGGACTTTTGGAATGGTTGCTCTTGGATTTGGCATCGCCCCCATTAGATGCCAACCTGAAAGCCGTAACGAAAGGAGGGCTAAGGGTGAGACGATTGAAGCCCTTGCCGCTGAAAACGCCAAAGGGAACGATAATCCCTGATTGGCGTCAGCACACGGCGACGGTGCTCGTCTTCCTGCACGATGCCCATTGCCATGCTTGTCGGCAGGTCAGTCAGCAATACGAATCGGTAAAGGAACTGTTTGCCGAATGGGATGCAGAAGTGTGGCTTATCTGGCGGGGCGAAAGAGTGCCCGAAAGCGGCAATTATGCGTGGGACGAAAGCGGGAAAGCGAGGCGGGAATGGTTGTTGGGCGATTCAGCAGGAGTAGTGGTGGTGGACCGTCATGGCGTTGTGGTGCGCCAATGGGACGCTTCCGAAGGCAAAGGTTTTCCGCCGCCAGAGGAAGTGCTCGTCGCCCTCAAACACTTGGCAGTGCAATGCCCCGAGTGCGGCGTTCCTGATGGCGACTGGGCATCATTGGCGTCTTGAGAAAATGGGCTAAGTCAAAAAATTCGCGCCTTACAGCGCTCCTACCATCGTTGATTGTCTGCAGGAGCGGCGTCAGCCGCGAACAAAGAGGCTGTTACTTTATTTGCAAACGGTAGGCAAACACGCCCCTTTGGGTGGTGAAGGTTATTTCATCACCCCGCTGAGTGAAGGGAGCGATGCCGAGCAGGTTGCCTGTTTCGTCCCACGCCTCCACTTGCACTACTCGTTTCGTCTTACCAATCAGTTTCGCTAGCCGTAAGGTGACGGTGAAGGGTGGATGATCGGGGAGCGGAATAAGTGTCAAAGTTTTGCGGTCAAAGCGGAAGGCGCCGTCGGTGACGGCAAAACCGAAGTCAACGCTCTTGCCCTGAACATTCCATCGCTGAAGCCACTGTGGTGGCTCGTTCAGTTTCGGGTTGAGTTCCAACTTTACCCCAGTGATGTTGTCGCCTTGTCCTTCCAACACCAACTCGCCCACTTTAAGCCGCAAGTCATCGCTCACATCGCCCATTAACCGAAGCCGCCGTTCGCTATCGGCGTGCCACAAGCCGATGCGAATGCTGTAACGGTCAGCACCCCACTCCTTCGGCACGGTCACAATGGTGCGGGTGACAACTTCCCCTTGCCATTGTGTCGTGGGCACAGGCGGGACATGGTCGCCTTGGAAGGCAATTTGCTCGCCGCGAGGCGCGGGGATGAGTGAAGTGGACAAAGATGCGGCACGGCACCTCTGTTGGCTTCTCCGCAAACCAGCGCAACACTAACTCAAACTGTCGCTTGCCCAGCCATTGCACTTTTGCCGATTGAAGCCGAATGGGCACAGAAGCGAAGGGAAACTTCGTGCGAGCGTTGCAGTAAGCGAACTGAGGCGAAAGAGCCCATTCTGCAATGACGCTCTCACCGTCTGTCGTGGGGAGCCGCTCAATGGCTACTGTCACCGTTTCCGTTCGGGCATAAAAGCCGAAAGGCGGCAAAGTGCGCCCATTGACCTTCCAATCGCTCACACTGCGATTGACCCAAACGGTGGCGCCGTTTTCGTAGCGCACCATTTGCCGATGGATGTCTCCGTCGGCAAAGGTCACATCGCTCAAGGGCACCAAAGCCAAAGAGCGCCCCAATTCCGCCAGCAGCCAATACTTGCGCACCACTTGCGGACCGAACGGCTCGCTCACCATTGCCGGATGTCCTGTCAACACTTCCGTGCAGATGTAGTCGTCGCTGTAAATGCCCGCCACTTCGTAGGGTAAGCCGCCTTGATATTCGAAGGGTAAGCAGCCTTGATAGCGGTTGCTATAGCCAGCACCGTGAAGGGCGAATTTGTGATGGTGGGCGAAGTCAAACCAAGGGATGCGTTCGGCATCATCGCATCGGATTCGCCACACGCTCCACAGACCCGGTGGGGCGTTCGGGTCAACGCGTAAATGGTTGGTCGTGGCGCCATCCAGCCAATTGATGAGCCAATCGCAACCGCTTTCGCTAATTTGCGGGGCGCCACCCAAAAGGCGCCGGATGAACTCAAAGGCTTCGCCCCATCGCTGTTGCGTCTCCAAGATGCTGTGGAACTGGCCATCTTCCGTCCACCAGTCAAACATTCCGATGCTGCTGAACACATCCACGAAGTAGGCGGTCGGCTTGATGTGTTGGGCGATGAGTTTCAAGTTGCGTTCCATGAAAGGGAAGAAGGCGTCGGGACGCCAACGATACGATTGGGCATGCCGCCCCTCGTTGAACCACGCTCGCACAGGAACACCATCGGGCGTAAAGCAAATGTGCCGATAGGAGAAGCCTTCGGCATCGGGGTAGAAGTCAATGTAGTTGTCGTGAGGGGCAAACAGCACACCGTAACGGTCGCACACTTGCACCATCTTGACAAAATCCCCCAACGAACCGAACTGCGGGTTGGGCGGGAAGATGCAGGGGAGGCGATAGTCGTAACCCCAACGCTGCCAGTTGTGGTAGATGACGACAGCATCCGTGCAGCCGTAACGGAAAGCGTGCTCTAATTGCTCTGCCACCCACCCATAGCGCCAACCATCCCACAAGTCAAATACGAACCGACCGGCGAGTTTTGGCAGCGTCGGCGCCGGTTTGTAAGGGTCAACGGCGCGGTAGCGCTTTGCGGCTTGCCAAACGCTCTTTCGGCTCGCAGCGATGGTGAAGGTCGTGTCCATGTGGGCATGGATGCTGTAGTGGCGCATTTGCGGTTGGCACTCAAAGAAGTCGGGCGGGTTGTCCACTCCTACTACGACGCTGATGCCGTTGGCAAAATCCATGCCTGCATGGCGGGTTGACAATCGGTGACCATCAGCATGTAAACGAAAGGCATCGGGACGCACCAGCACATTACCATGCCCGACATAAATGCGCTCGGCAACTTCGCCCCACGAGCGGATAGCGCAATCGGTAATGCGGAGCGGCTGGTGGTGGTCTTGAGGAGCCGTCGTGTGGAGTTGCCAGCGCAGTTTCAGCGCTCCGTCTTCACTCCAAGCCAAAAGAGTGAGGGTGTAAGGGACGCCATTGCGTTCCATATGGTGGGAAACCGTCAAGCGTTGCCCTTCGCTTTTTTCGGAGCGGGAAAGCATGACGGAAGGACTGCGCCAGTCGCTCAGGTCATCGCCCAGAACCCGGACGAGGAAGCCGTCAAAGGAAAGGGCTCGGTCGGGGAAGACGAGCGCCCCTATGGCATCCCACCCACCTTTTTGCTCGGGAACGCTGAGAGCGAAAGCGTAAAATTCGCCGTCGCGGGCATTCACCCAAAGGGCGGGGCGAGTTCCTTGCGGGGGCAAAAAGAGTGTGCGGTTAGCGATAGGGCGTTTAGGGGTTAGCAGTTTCTCCAAAACTTTGCGCGCCATTTCATCGGCTTGGCGGGAAGCGGCGGAATCTTTGGCGGTAAGCACAAGTTGCCGAAGTGTTCGGAGAGATTTTTGCGTTGCAGCATCTTTCGGCAATAATCCCCATTGCCTCGCTGCTTCCGCCATTTGCCATCGCGCCCAAGCGACCATTCGGACGAAAATCTCGTCGCGATTGACCGGTTCTTGCTCCGGCTGCCGACCCGCAACGAGGTAGGGTTCGCCGATGAACGCTAAATCGCAGGTCGTATCGTTCTTCGGTCCGGGGTGCACTTCTAGTCGCAAGGTGATGGTCTGTCCAGCGAAGGCGCTCACATCTACGCGGGCAGGCACCCAAGTTTTGCTGTCAGAGTGGCGCTCGTAAAGGAGTTGCCATTCATCGCCTGTCCCGTTTCGTTTCCCCCAAACTCGCACAGTCACACCATCGCTGGGTGACTCGCGCTGCGGGTCGTGGTCGCGGATGGCGAAGGCGAAATCCAGCCAAATTGAGGATGACTTCGGCAATCGGACTTGCCAATCCACGAAGATAGTTCCTACCCCTTTTCGCCAAGGCGGGTGAATGGCAATGCTCTCCTTAACGCCCTTGCGGTCAACTTGCTGCAAGAAGGCGAGAGCCCCTGTCTCTTCGTCAGTGCCCCACCAACCTAACGGCATTGTTTGCATCGGTTGACCGAACACCTGGAAGGAAACGCGGTGATTGCCTTGCCGCCAAAGGGAGACGCTTCCCTGCTCAGGAACTTGCACCACTTTCGTTCTCGGAGGGCGCAATTCGCGTGGTGCCCGCACTTCTACGACCAACACCGCATGGGCCGTCAACTTTTCTCGTGTCCCTTGTCCCCCTTCCAACTCCGCAAAGGCGTGAATGGGGTAGTGGGCGTTATGGGTGCCTTTGCCGGCGACCACAACGAACTCTAAAATTCCTTCGCTTTTAGGCGGCAACTCAAAAGACTGCGGATTGGCACTTTCAATGCGCCAGCGGTCAATAACTTGCAGTTGAACTTTGCCCTGCAGGGTCTGAGTTCCCGCATTGGAGAGGGGTACGAGAACCTTGATGGGCGTTTCCAGTTTCGTGACAAATTGGGGGGCATCAATCCGTAGGGTGAAATCGCCCACTTTTGCAATGGGTGGGTCAAAGGTGGCTGCCTTGCTCATCGTCATCACCACACTCAGCCAAAGTTTCCACTGCCGCATCTTTTTCACCTGCCCATCGCTTTCGCTCCAGGTAACTTTTCAACAGCACGACCGCTGCCAATTTGTCCCGAACCCGTTTGCGCTTGCGCCTTGACAAATCTGCTTCCAACAGAACTTGCTCGGCGATGCGAGTGGTGAAGCGCTCATCAAAGAGCATGACAGGCATTTTCGTTTTGCGGCGCAACTTGTCCGCAAATTGGCGCACCCGTCGCTCCATTTCGCCCACTTGACTGTCCGTTCGGACAGGCAAACCCACCACAATGGTGCTGATACGCAACTTGGAAGCGTATTCGGCAATGAGAGCGATAGCGTCATCATCGCTGGTGAGTTCAATCACCGCTAACGGCGATGCTGTGATCTGAAGTTCATCGCTGACCGCTAACCCGATGCGTTTTTCGCCGTAGTCAACAGCGAGGATGCGCCCCATCGGTGACCACCTTCAGGTTTTCAAGGCGAGAAAGTTGCGAAGGATTTGTAAGCCGACTTGGCTGCTCTTTTCGGGATGAAATTGTGTGCCGAAGATGTTGTCAACAGCGATGGCTGAGACGAACTCAACACCGTGCTCCGTTGTGGCAGCGATGACGGATGGGTCATCAGGAGCGGGGAAGTAACTGTGCACGAAGTAAACCATCGCCCCATCGGGGACATCTTGAAAGAGCGGATCCCTTTTTCGGATGCGCAAAGCGTTCCAACCCATGTGCGGGATGCGAAGATCATTCCGTTCGGGGAATCGGACGACCTTGCCTGACATCAACCCCAAGCCTTTGTGCCGTCCCATCTCTTCGCTCTCGTCAAAGAGCAACTGCAATCCCAAGCAAATGCCCAGCAACGGGACCCCGCGCCGGGCGGCATCTTGAATGGCTTCCACCAAATTCAACTGATGCAAGTTCGCCATCCCTGTCCCGAATGCCCCAACACCGGGCAACACCAACTTGCTTGCCTTTGTCACTTGTTCGGGGTCGCTGGTCAACACGACTTGAGATCCCAAAAATTCCAACGCCTTCGTCACGCTCCGTAGGTTACCCACACCGTAATCAATGACCGTGACCGCCATAATGCTTTCGCCCCTTTCGGAGAGGGTGTCAAAGTAGCCGCAATTGTTCCGTGGGCTCGGGTTCCCTGATAGGCATCTCTTTTGTCAAGGGCTTGCCTCGGAGAAGGAGGAAGGGAGCCGCACGGGAGAGACGGACACCCAGCCGCTGTAAGTCCTCCACCGTCAGCAAAGTCCCTTCCTTGCGTGCCTTGACAATTCTGACAGCGGTTTCCGGTCCGATGCCAGGGACACGAAGCAATTCCTCCCGGTCTGCCCGCATCACTTCCAAGGGAACCGCTCGGGATGTTGAAGCGCCCATGCCAACTTGGGGTCTTTGTCTCGGGGGAGGTTGCCTTGCTCGTCAAAGGGCAATTCGTCCAGCGAAAAGCCGTAATGGCGAAGCAGAAAATCAGCCTGATAAAGCCGATGTTCTCGCACAGGCGTTTCGGGCGGAGCGTTCTCCAAGCGAGTTCCGCAAATGGGGCGGAAAGCGCTAAAGTAGGCGCGTCCCAAATGGAACTCTCGGTAGAACCACACGGCGGTTTGAAGCAACTCTCTGTCACTCTCGCCAGCCGCTCCGACCACGAATTGGGTCGTGCTGGACAAAACGGGAGGAGGGGAGAGGTCAGCCAGTTCATCCAAATCGGCAATCCAACCGTGCCCCAAACGCTGGACGATGCCTTGCCGCTCCAGCCATTCTAACCGTTTCTGAGCGACGATTTGGGCAATCTGCTGCAGTGTGGGCAGCATTTCGCCTTGAAAACTTTTGTCTGGTGCAATGGCTTTCAGCCGCTGTTCGTTAGGGGCTTCAGCGTTGACACTAATTCGGTTCGCCCATTTTGCCGCTTCCTTAATAGCGTCCGAGCTAGCGCCGGGCATGATTTTGAGGTGAATGTAGCCGCGAAAGCCATAGCGTTTCCGCAAGATTTTCGCTGTGTCGTTGAGCAGTTCCTGTGTGGTATCGGGGTCTTTAACGATCCCACTGGAGAGGAAAAGCCCATTGACCATGCCTGCTTTGTGCATTGCCATGAACAAGCGAGCCATTTCGTCCGGCTTGAAAGAGACGACTTGGTGGTCGCAGTAAGCGGCAAGGGGGCAGTAGGCACAATTTTTGATGCAAGCATTGGTGAGGAGGGTTTTCAACAAGGGGATGGTGCCGCCCCGCCCTTTGGCGTAATAGATGCTCTCCCGAAGCCGCTGCACTTTCAACTGCTGAACGAACCGCGCCGAGACACTCCTTCCCCCTTCGCACTCAAAGACAGCATCGCCCACAAGGACGGCCAGTTTGTCTCGGACATCCATACTGGTCACCGACAAAGATTTTGCCGCACACCCAAAAGAAAGAGTGGCCCCGGCGGGATTTGAACCCGCGACCTCCGGCTTGAAAGGCCGGTGTCCTAGACCAGGCTAGACGACGGGGCCACATTGGTGCGCCGGGCAGGAATTGAACCTGCGACCCCCGGATTAAAAGTCCGGTGCTCTGCCGACTGAGCTACCGGCGCATTCCTTCTTTGCTCCAAGGCACACGCACCTTCCCCTACCCATTCCTCAAAAGCGCTCAAAAAGTTTAGCGCAAAAGAGGGACGGTGACAAGATATTCAGACATCATCTCGGGCAAGGTTGTGGCAAGATGTAAAACCGCACTTCCGCCGAAAATCGGCCCTAAGGAGGGAGAAGGATGCCGCCGATTGCTTGCGAGCGGGCGCACGCCAATTTGGTGACCTGTCCCTGCTCGTGGGAACCGCTCCCACCTTTCCACTCAAGGGCTTCCCGCTTGTGTGCGGCAATGAGTGTGATGAGCGGCGCAACGGGGTGAGGGAAGATGGCAGGACCGAAATCGGAAGCATTGTTTGAGCGAGCGCAAAGGGTAATGCCGGGCGGCGTCAATTCGCCGGTGCGGGCATTTCGGGCGGTTGGAGGAACGCCCTTTTTCGTGCAGCGAGGGGAAGGTTGTTTCCTTTGGGATGTGGACGGCAACCGCTATGTAGACTTCGTGTGCTCGTGGGGACCGCTCATCTTGGGACATGCCCATCCTGAAGTGGTAGCCGCTGTGAAGGAAGCCATTGAGCACGGGACAACTTACGGTGCGCCCACCGAACTGGAAATCCGCTTGGCAGAAAAAATCCAGCAAGCCTTCCCGTCTATGGAAATGCTGCGGTTGGTCAATTCAGGCACGGAAGCCACCATGAGTGCCATCCGCACTGCCCGCGGTTATACAGGAAGAAGCAGAATTGTCAAGTTTGAAGGCTGCTATCACGGGCATGCCGATTACTTGTTGGTCAAAGCCGGCTCGGGTGCAACAACTTTTGGCATCCCAGATAGTGCGGGTGTTCCCGAAAGTTTCTCGCAGGAAACGATTGTGCTGCCCTACAACGATGTGAAAGCCTTTGTGCGAACGATGGAGGCCGTCGGCGACCAAATTGCTGCCGTCATTGTAGAGCCCATTGCGGGGAACATGGGCGTTGTTTTGCCCAAGCCAGAGTTTTTGCACGCATTGCGGGAGCAAACGCAAAAGCATGGGGCCGTGCTCATCTTTGATGAAGTCATCACGGGCTTTCGGGTCACCTATGGAGGCGCTCAAACCCTTTACGGCATCCAACCCGACATGACTTGCTTGGGCAAGATTGTGGGAGGCGGTTTTCCTTTGGCGGCGTATGGAGGGCGGCGTGAGATTATGGAGCATGTCGCTCCGCTCGGTCCTGTTTACCAAGCGGGCACTCTTTCGGGTAACCCAATAGCGGTGACTGCAGGTTTGAAGACGCTGGAAATCTTGGAGCGTGACAACCCCTACCCCGACTTGGAGCGCCGAACTCAATGGTTGACAGACGAAATGGCGGTGATAGCCAGAGAGGTTGGTGTGCCGGTGCAGATTAACTGCATCGCTTCCATGTTCACCGTATTTTTCAACGACCAACCTGTTGTAGACTATGCTTCCGCCAAGCGGAGTGACACTCAACGATATGCTCGCTTCTTCCACGTGTTGTTGGAAAAGGGCGTTTTTTTCCCACCGTCCCAATTTGAAGCCGCCTTCTTGTCAACGGCGCACACTGATGATGCCCTCGCTGTGACTTTGGAAGCCCTTCGCTCCGCTTTCCAGAAAAGCCTCTAAGCCAAAGTTACGGGGTGGCTTTGCACTCGCAAAGGGCACGGAAATAGGGCACGAACTGACAGCGTGGCAGGGTTTAGCGATTTCGGAATTGGTGCAACAAATTTGCGACTACACGCTCAAAAAAAACTTGGAGCGGGCGACGGGATTCGAACCCGCGACCCTCGGCTCGGAAGGCCGATGCTCTGCCTCTGAGCTACGCCCGCTCCAGACTGGTCGGGGCGCCCGGATTTGAACCGGGGACCTTTGGGTCCCAAACCCAACGCGCTAACCAAGCTGCGCTACGCCCCGACCGATGATGCCGAACTCATTATGCCACACTCACCCCTTTGCAGACTTGACAGTCGTGCTGGTAGGTGGGGAGAGATGGAAGAGATGGAACCGATGGAGCGCTTTTTGGCGTTTCTTTTTTTGTTGGCAGCGATAGGGCTTTGTTTTTGGGGCGCAGGAAGAACTCCTTTGTTTGACACTGATGAGCCCCGATATGCTCAAACTGCTCGCGAGATGATGGAGCGAGGCGATTGGGTGCTCCCGACTTTCAACGGGCAACCCCGCTACGCTAAACCTGCCCTCTTCTACTGGCTTCTTGTGGGCGCTTATCGCCTCTTCGGCGTCAACGAGTTTGCTGCCCGTTTTTGGTCTGGGATTGCCGCAATGGCAATCGCCCTACTTCTCTTCTTTGCTTTCCGAAACTCTTTCGGCGAAACAGCGAGTTTGGTGGCGGCGGGAAATTGGCTTACTGCAGTGGGGACACAGATTTTCGCCCACGCTGCCATCACTGACATGACCCTCACGGCTTTCATGACTGGAGCCATTCTTGCTTTCTGGGTTGGCTGGCAAACGGGACGGGGGACATTTTTCTGCCTCGCAGCCATTTTTTCCGCAGGGGCTGTGCTGACGAAGGGTCCGATTGGCTTGGTCCTTTGCGCTCTCATTTTGGCAGCAGCGCTTTTCCTGAGTCGCTCCCCGCTTCCCCGTTGGACGAGGCGCCAATGGGGGTGGGTAACTTTGTGCAGCCTCGCTCTCTTCCTTCTGCTCGCTCTACCTTGGTATGTCGCCATCAACCTTCGGACGGGGGGTGAATTTTTTCGGCAATTTTTGCTGGTGGAAAATATCCAGCGCTATGCCGAAGGCGGCAAGTTGCCTTTATGGGTGCACCTCATCTACTTCCCGTTGACGGCTTTCCTTCTCGCCTTCCCATGGTCGGCATGGAGTATTTGGGGATTGGGACGAATGCGTAGGTTGACGGAGTGGCAACAGCGTTGGCACATCCTTTGGCAAGGGTGGGCGCTTGTGCCCATCGCCTTATTCACCTTCTCCCGCACCAAAAACCCGCAATATGTGTTGCTGTCAACCCCTGCTTTGGTGGCGCTGGCGACTATTTGGTTCGTCCACGCTAATGAGCGTCGGGAGCGGTGGGGGAGAAGGAGTTGGTTAGTTGGCGCCCTTGTTGCTGCTGTGCTTTTCCTTTCTTTGCCTTTTGTCCTCAACACGGTGCCCGATTGGAGGATGCGGTTAGGGGGATGGGAGCGGGTGGATTGGGGATGGAGCGTCTGGGTGATGGCGGGGATTTGGGGCATAAGCGCCGTTTCTGCTTTCCTCCCCCGTTCTGCCTTTTGGATAGTCGGGGTTGGAGCACTCCTCGCTTTTCACGCATGGGCATTTGGTGCCTTCGCCCTCCGTCTCGCCGATTACCGTCAAGAGCCCTTAAAGCATTTCGCCCAAATGGCAGCAAGGCAACTTGCCCCCCATGACCTGCTTGTTGTCTACCGCCGAGACTTGCCCAGCGTGGTGTTTTACAGCCATCGGCGAGTGCTCCGCATAGACGATCCTAAACGACTGGAAACCCTTCTGCGACGCCGAGAGCGGGTGGATGTCATTGTCCACGCCAAAGCATTGTCGGATTTGCAAAAGGTGACGGGATGGCATTTGGTAGAGCAGCGGCGCGCTTATTTTTGGCTCAGCAACCGAAAAGTTAAGTGCCCATCCCATCCGACTTTTTAACCCTGCAGAAGAGCGGCTTATTCGCTTTTACAAGCATATCCCTTCACAGCCTGACAAGCGAACTACAAGACTGCCGCAAAATTAGATTGCTGTAGCGGAAAACGGAAGGAAAGGGGCGAGAAGGATGCAACTCAAGTTGGGGCACAGTCCGGATGCCGATGATGCTTTCATGTTCTACGCGATGACAACGGGCAAACTTCGCACTGAGCCTATTGTTTACGAACATTGCCTACACGACATCCAAACCCTCAATGAAATGCTGCTGCGGGGGCAGTTGGACATCAGCGCTGTCTCCGTCCACGCGTGCGCTTACTTGACTCGTCGTTACGCCCTCATGACCTGTGGTGCCAGCATGGGGGATGGCTACGGTCCTCTCGTTGTTGCCAACCCTTCGTTCCTTCCCAACCTCAGCAGTGCAAAAGCGCAAATTCTTGATGCCCTCCGCCGCTATCCCATTGCGGTTCCGGGGACATTAACGACGGCTTTTTTAGCGTTGCGGTTGTGCGTAGGGCTCTTCCCCTTTGTCGTCATGCCCTTTGACCGAATTTTGGATGCAGTGGGCAAGGGCGAAGTGCCTTTCGGATTGCTTATCCACGAAGGGCAACTCACTTACACCGATGTGGGGTTAGTCAAGGTATTGGATTTGGGCGAGTGGTGGAAGCAGGAGACGGGGCTCCCGCTCCCTTTGGGGGTCAATGTCATCCGCAAGGATTTGCCTTTGGAAGTTCAACGAACCGTCGTAGCGCACCTTCGGGAAAGCCTTCGCTATGCCCTTGAGCATCGCGACGAAGCGTTAGCCTATGCTTTGCAATTTGCGCGGGGGATGGACAAAGAGAGAGCGGCACAATTTGTGGGCATGTATGTCAACGAGTTGACGGTGGAGATGGGGGATGTGGGCAAACTTGCCATCCTGACTTTGTTGGAGCGGGCAGCCCAATTCGGCTTAGCGCCACATGGGTCACCGCAGTTTATCGGCGACTGAATTTGCGATGCTACAATTGCAACGAAGGTGATGAGTTCATGCAACCACGCCCAGCGATGGCGCCACTGTGGGGTATCCATTTGCCGCACTCGCGGTTTTGGGAGCGCCTTTACTGGGCAATCCCGTTCCTCTCACGCCTTGACCGTTACCTTTTGCGGGAGATGGTTGCTCCGTTTTTAATGGGAGTGCTCTTTTTCGTCGTTGTGTTGACGGGGCACTACTTTTACTGGGCAATCAAATCCATTGTGGGGCAGCGGGCGCCAGCGAAAGATTTGCTCCTGATGGTCGTTTACTTGATGCCACAAGCGGCCGCTTTGGCAATTCCCATCGGTATGATTTTGTGCACCTGTATCGTCCTCAATCGGTTGGGGCGGGAGATGGAGTTGATGGCGTTACGGGCGAGCGGGGTGAGCGTCCAGCGCATCATGATGCCCTTCGTGGTCGTCGCCCTCATCGTCACCGCTTTTGACTTCTTCCTCAACGACCGAATTGTGCCCGAAAGCAACCGCTGCGCCAACCAAATCATCTACCGCCTCGCTTACATTAACCCGACGCCGCTCATTGAGAGCGATAAGTTTTTCAAGGTCAGCGACGACCTTTGGTTTTATGTGCGGCAGGTCAACTACCAACTCAACCGTTTGGACGGCGTGTTGGTGTATCAGCGAGCCCCGCATCAATGGCAATTCCCCCAAGCCATCGTGGCGCAATGGGCTCAGAAAGACCCCAACGACAACCGATGGGTGCTGCACAACGGGGTTGTCCACAAGTTTGACGAAAAGGGAAATTTGGTCGCCCAACTCCCTTTCCGCCAGCAGGTGATTCACCTTCCCCCCGAGTTACCCCTCCTCATCAATGACAACCGCCGCCCACACGAATTATCCACCAGTGAATTGCGCCAGCGGATAGAGATGCTGGACAAGACAGGGCAAACCTCCTACGAGTTGCAGGTCGCTTATCACTTCAAGTTCTCCGTGCCTGCTGCTACTTTGGTGATGACTTTGTGGGCGGCACCTTTGACCATTCGCTTCGCCCGCAGCGGGGGGTTCGCTGGCTTGTTCATCGCCATCTTGGGCGTGTTCCTATATCAAGGGGCGATGGGATGGGCGGAAGCCATCGGAGAACGCTACTTCCTGCCACCTTTCTGGGTAGCGTGGTCACAAAACTTTTTGTTCGGGGTGATGGGATTGTGGCTGCTTTGGCGGGAGCGATGAGAGCACGGAGCATGGAGCGCAGAGTTGAAAGAAAAAAGGCAGCGAAGTTGGTTGCGGTCCTTGGGTTAACCGTGCTCCTAACCATTTCCGTCTTAAAGTTGGCAGTAGCACAACCATTGCCGCCGCTTTCGGCGCCACCAGCGCCCTCAGACAACCTGTTGCGAGTGGAGAGCGATTTGCCCATCCGATACTTCCCCGACGAGCGAGAGTGGCGAACCCTTGACGGAACAGGAAGCGTTAAAGTCACCTTCCGAGAGTTAACCGTTTTCGCCCGCAAAGCCCGCTTCAAGGAGCGGGAGCAATTGTTGGAGGCGCAGGAAGGGGTGCGGGCGATTTTCCAGGACGGCGTGGAGTTTGAAGGGGGGCGAGCCCGATACTTTGCCGAGCAACGCCGTTGGATTGTGGAAGGGGGTAAAGCCACTTTTGACCCAACTTATTTTGGCGAAGGGGTGACAGCACCGCTCTACTTGACGCTGCGAGAGATGTTCGGCACGGACCAACGATTTTTTGCAGACAAGGTCTCGTTCACCTCCTGCAACCGTCCCCATCCTCACTATAGCCTCAGGGCGGATTCGTCGGAACTGCTCCCCTTAGACCGACTAATTTTGCGCCGTGTCGGCATCTACTTGGGCAATACGAAACTGTTGGGGGTTGGGCGCTTCACCATCTCCCTCAAACCGCGCCGCCGCCAAAACCGATTGCCCATCACCCCAGATGTTGGCAGGGACCGATACAGCGGCTTGTTTTTCCGCACCAGTGTCGGCTTGTTTGACACACGCACCCAAAGTGCCAATTTGGTTTTGGATTGGTCGGAGCGGCGGGGAATTGGCTACGGCATTGAGCACGATTACTCCACCCGCCGTTTACAAGGAGCGACCAACTTCTTCCTCCAACGCTCGCCCTTTGCGGGGACAGAGCAAACCTTCTCGTGGCGCCATCAGCACCAACTGCTTTCAGGCTTGCTGTTCACCGCTTTCTGGGATGAGCGGCGCAATACGCCTTACGGCGGTCGCAGTTACACCAGTTCCTCCCGCCAATTTTCTCTGCGACGAAGTTGGCAGCGGGGGATGACGGACTTGACTTTGCGGACCCTCGGTTACGGCGGTTTCGGGGATGACCGAACTTGGACGCTCACTCACTCCTTCAGCATGAGGCAACAAACCTTGAGCGTTTTCGCCACTTTGAGAGAAGTCGCCCGACCAGGACAGCCGACGGATAGGGAGTTGAACGAGCGGATAGAAATTCGGCGTCGCCTCTCCGACGAGTGGGACACCACGCTTCGGTTTGAGCAGCGAGTGGACTTGGACAAAGACCGCTATACAGGCGACAACTTCTACTACGCCCTGGACCGAACCCCTGAGTGGCTTTTCAACTTCCGACCGCGCCGAACCAGTTTCCTGCGCCCCAACATCGCCATCAGTGTGGCGCGTTGGAGCGAACCGCAATTTGGACGCACCGGGCAACCACCTCAAAAAGTCACAACCGAGCGATTGCACCTGCGCCTTGACAGCCCTTACCGCACCGTCAAACTGACGGGCAACCTCTCCTACAGCCACAGCGCCGTCTTTGAGCAGTTCCTCTATGGCAACGACACTGCCCAATACCTCTATGCCTACCGCGCCACCCTCACTTGGCAGTTTGGGGGAAGCAATCGGATGGACTTGAGTTACTGGATGCAGAAGCATCGGGGTTACACACCCTTCCGCTCCGACACCCTCACCCGTTACGAGAACTTGGACTGGCGACTGCAAATTTCACCGTCGCCCAAATTCTTCCTATCGGCGACGACAGGACTGGACATGGAGCGGAACTTTTTCCGTGACATGCTGTTAAACCTGCGTTGGCAACCGTCGCAAGGGGTCGCTTTGGATTTGTCAACGGGCTACAGTTTGGAGCGAGGCAAGTGGCAGGACATCTTGGGGCGCTTGCTGCTCAGCAAACCNGCCNCTTTGGGNTTGCCCGCTTATGGCACTTTCGTCAGTTACTACGGCTTGGAGCCAACCCCCTTTGCGCAAGAGCGNCCCCTCCCGCCGCCGGGTGGCTTTCGCTCCGAATTAGCCTTCCGCTACTCGCCCTCTCGGGGCGAATGGACGAGGGTTCGCCTGTTTTTGGACTGGCGCATCACCCCCACTTGGCGGTTGGAAGCACTGCTTGGTTACAACGGCATCCTGCGCAAGGTGGACATCACCCAATTTCGCCTGACCAAAGACTGGCACTGCTACCAACTCTGGGTGACCTACAACCGCGAGCGACGGGAGTTCCGCTTCTTCTTCGTCATCAAAGCCTTCCCCATCTTCCAGCAGTTCTTCGGCACTTCTGACCAAGGAGCCTTTCTGGACACCAGTTTGGGGCAGGTGTTTTGAAGGCATGCTGTTCGGGCAACCGCAGTTTTTGCCTTTTTTGGCCCTTGCGGCGGTGCCCCTTCTCGTCCACTTGTTGGCACAGCGACAGCGACGGCTTGTGCCCTTTTCCATGACCCGCTTCCTACAAGAAGTCGCCCAGCAAACGCAAGGGCGGCGGTGGCTGCGGGAGTTGCTGTTGCTCCTTTTGCGGACGGCAGTTGTCCTTTTCGCTCTTTTTGCCCTTGCCCGCCCTTATGCGCCCTTGCCGCTCCCTTTGCCTCCCGCCCCAACGGCTTTCGTTTTCGTCCTTGACAATTCCTTAAGTTTGCGGGCAAGGGACAAGGGGCAAAGGGTGGGAAAAAAGGGACTAAAAAGTGGGGTTTGGTTTGAGCGAGCCAAAGAGTGGTGTGAGAAAGCCTTTGCCACTTTGCCCGCCGACATCGCCCTCGTGGCAGCCGACCGAAGCGACGAACCGCTATGTCCCTTCACTGCTGAGCCGTCTCAAAGGCTGCGGGTGTTGAAATCTGTTCCTCCCACTTTCCGAGCAATGGACTTGACAGCCGCAATGCAACTGGCGGATACGCTCTTGAGCGCCCACACGGCTGCCGTCAAGCGGCTCGTCGTTGTTACCGACCTCCAAAGCGAACCTTTCCGCTCCCTCCGCTTGCCTTCCTTGCGGCATCCCTTCATCGTCGTGGATGTCAAGCCAGAAGGCATAGTGCGGAACGCTCGCCTCACCGCTACCTTGCGCCTCCCCCTTGATCCAAAAGGGGACGGAACGCTTGTTGCCCAGTTGCGAAACCTTAGTAGACACACAATAATGGGCGAAGTGCGGTTGTCGGTTCGGGGAAAACCTTTTGCCCGAAGGAAGGTGACCTTGCCCGCTCACGGGAACTGGCAACAAGCCTTTTCCGTCCCCTCCTGGGCTCTGGAAGCGGCGGATAAGCAAGGCATCGTGCGGTTGGAAGTTCGCTGGGACGCTCCCCTTGACAATTTCTCATGGGACGATGTGGTGACTTTTGCCTTTCGTGCCCCAAGCCGCTTGCGGGTGGCGAAGGCTCTTCGGGATGGGCGAAGTTTCGTGGATGCGGCGCTGCGGGTAACGGGCATAGAGCCTTTTGCGGGCAACTTTAAGGAGGCTGATGTGCTCATTGCGTCTGTCCCACAAACCGTTGAACAAGCCCGAGCGTTGGCAACATGGTTGCGGAAAGGTGGCAACGCTCTCCTCATCGCTGACGCCCCTTCACCCCTTTGGTCGCTCCTCAACCTTTCCGTGTCCCATGTCCTGTCTCCCGTTTCCCGTATCGGTTGGGTGGACGAAACGAATCCTGCCTTGACAGGATTGGGGGCAGCCCTTCAAGCGGTGACGGTGCAGCCATCCCTCCGCATTGACCGAGTGACAGGCAAAGTTCTGGGGAGTTTGCGCGATGGGACACCTTTCTTGGTAGAAGTGCCTGTCAGGGAAGGGCGTTGCTTCCTCCTACTGACCTCGTTGAACCCTCAACGGACGAACTTCGTCTACTCGCCGACTTTTGTGCCTTTGCTCCACCGCCTCATTCGGTTTGCTGTTTATGGGGACGGGATGCAACCGCAAGAGTCTGAACAACCACCAACGGCAACTTTAAACCGCTCTACTGTTGTGCCGTTGAGCGAAAGTGATTTTCGGTTGCCACCGCGAGAGAAAGTTGTGGAAGAGTTGGCAAAGGCGAACGGGGCACTTCTCTCGGCATCCCACTCTTCCGCATCCCTGTTTTTGGACACGCCCCTGAAAGACTTGACACTTTTGAGTTTGATGGCAGCGGTGCTGTGTTTGTTGGCGGAGAGCGCCCTCACGCTCCTTTGGTGGGGGCGAGGGGCGAAAGGGAGGTAGCGACTTTGGGGCAGTGCCGCTACACATGCAACTCCACGATATCGCCGTCTTGGAGCACATAGTCCTTGCTGACGGGTTGTCCAGGAAATTCGGCAGAGCCCCAGACGCGGGCGTAGCGGAGCCGTTCTGGAAAGTCACGGTGCACCTCTTCGGCGAAGTCCAACACGGTGGCGCCCTTTTTGAGCACGAAGGGTTTGTCCAACTGCGGTTCTCTTCCTGGCGGTTTGGAGTAGACGCGGATGATGTGGAGTTGCTCAAAGATGAGCCGCTTCAGTTCGTCCAACCCCACTCGCTCTTTCGCGGAGACAGCAACCATTGGCAGTCGCTCCCCGTAAGCCTCCTGAAGGAGCACGAACCGCTCTTCGGCGTCTGGGGCGTCCAGTTTATTGCCGACCAAGATGGCGGCTCTTTCCACAATGGGATTGACGGGGTTGTCGTTGGCGGGTTCGCCCACAAGCCGCACCCGTCGGGCTTCAAAACCCTTCAACAAAGCGTCCGCTTGGTCAAAGCAATCGTCCGTTGACAAGTCCACAATGACCAGTACTTCATCGGCGCGCCGCACCATCCCAGCGAAGGCAGGTTCCACTTCGTCCACAAGAGGGGGCGTGTCCACCAATTGGATTTGCAGGTTCTCGTAAGGCATCATGACGGGTTGCGGTCGCTGGGTAGTGTAAGGGTAATCAGCGACTTCTAACGGGACACTGGAAAGGGCGCTTAGGAGTGCGGATTTTCCCACATTCGGGAAGCCGACGGCAATCACTTGCCCCGCTCCATGGCGCGGGACATAAAAGGGGTCGGCGCCGCCGCCTCGGCGCGCCCGTTGCTGCTGCTCCATCTCTTTGAGTTTTGCGAGGCGGCGCTTCAAATCGGCTTGAAGGCGCTCCGTTCCCTTGTGTTTGGGTAGCAACGCTAACATCCGTTGCAGTGCCTCAATCTTCTCCTCAATCGTGGTCGCCTTTCGGAATTCTTCTTCTGCCTGCAAATATTCGGGTGTCAAGTTCGCTGGCATCGTCCGCTCACCCCATCGCTCCTTTCTCCCTTTCAACATTGCCACTTCTTGCCCACAGGGGCAAGGGAGGCGTTTCTCCAACCTGTCTTCAAGGCTTCCCTGTTGACATAATTGCAGCGGGAGGTGAGATGGAAATGACACGCCAAACCCTCTACATCCGCGAGGAGCAAGTGCGCGAACTTCTCTCTCTCGCGGACGCCCTCCAAGCGGTAGAAACTGCCCTTTTTGACAAAGCGGAAGGGCATGCTGTCATGCCTCCCAAGTTAATCGTGCCGTTACCTGGTGGTGACATTCGTGCCATGCCGGCTTACCTGCCTCGGCAAAAGGTAGCGGGGGTCAAAGTGGTCAACTCGCACCCCAACAACCCAGCACGAGGGTTGCTGACGGTGATGGCGATTTTGGTGATGATAGAGCCTGACACGGGTTTCCCGCTGGCGGTGATAGAAGCGACTTACTTGACGGCTATCCGCACCGCTGCGGTGGGGGCATTGGGCACCCGCGTTCTGGCGCGACCGAATGCCCGCACCCTCGCCCTTCTGGGCGCCGGCACCCAAGGACGAGTGCAACTTCTTTCTCATCTCGCTGTCCTGCCCCATCTGGAAGAAGTGCGGGTTTGGAGTAAGAGCGAGGAGTTAGCGTGGCAACTGAAGCGGGATTTGGAGCCGCAGGTGGAAGTGCCCATCACCATTTGCCCTGACCCAGAAAAAGCCGTTCGGGGTGCCGATGTAGTCGTCACCACCACGCCTTCCCGTGCCCCGATTGTGCGTAACGAGTGGGTGAGCGGGGGGATGCATTTCACTTGCATCGGTGCCGATGCGCCCGGAAAGCAAGAGTTAGACCCTGCCATCTTGCAACGTGCTCGCATCTTTCTGGACGACCTTCAGCAAGGCATGGAATCGGGCGAAGTGAATGTTCCGATCCATCAAGGCTTGTTGCGCCCCGAAGACATTGTCGGCGAACTGGGCGAAGTGCTCATTGGCAAGAAGGAAGGACGCCGCTCCGACGACGAAGTCACCGTCTTCTCGTCCACCGGCTTAGCCATCAACGATGTCGCCTGCGGCGCTTTCATCCTGCGGAAGTTGGGTGGGCAGGGGGAAGGGGGCATGAGGCGAAATGAGTGGCGCTCACAAAGGCACGACGAAACTTGAGAAGAGGTGACGCACTGATGCGGGTTGCCGTGTTAGGGGCTGGCTCCGATGTCGGGCGTGTTATCAGCCACGCCCTTCTCCTCAGCGACCTTCTGTCAACGGGTGATGAGTTGGTGCTCATTGGGCGTCAAGGGGGCAAAAGTGCCTTCATCGTGCGGGGGATGGCGGAAGACTTTTCTGAAGCCTTTGCCGACAAAGGCATCACCATCCACCCGTCCGTTGACCCCACCGAGGCGTGGGGCGATTTCCTTCTTTTTGTCGCCAGCGTTCCTGACCCTGCTCACTTCACTCGTCTTTTCCATCGGGAGCGTTTGGCGCAAGACAACTGTCAATTGGTGCGCCAACTGTTGCCTGTCTTAACGGCTAACCGAGACCGAATTGGCTGGACGATTGTGGTGACCAACCCCAACGAGTTGGTCGTCCACATGCTTCACGAAGTGCTGGAGACAACTCGCATCGTTGCCACAGGAGCGTTGGTGGATAGTTGGCGATTTCGGTTGGAACTTGCCCGCGACCTGCATGTGCCTCCCGCAAAAGTGACCGCATGGGCGGGGGGCGAACACGGACCGGCGATGCTGTTCTTTTGGAGTTTGGTGCGGGTGGATGGACAACCTCTTGACGCCGAAACAATTGAGCGGTTGCGTTGCCCGACGCGGGAACTGTTTGAGGGGAAAAAGGCAGAAGCCTTCCAAGTGGCAGAGATGGTGCTTATGCGTGACGGGTTGGATGCCGCCTATGCTGCCCTCCGTCCCTTCCCCACTGAGGTGCGAGCCATTGTCAAGTCCTACTTGACCCACACATCAGGGGCGAAAACTGGCGGAATTGCGGGGCAGGCTGTCCTCACCCTCATGCGGGCTATTCGCTCCGAAACGCCTGTCTTCCTTTGTGCCCAAACGCTTTCCGGACTGGGCACCATCGGCGTTCCCCTCTTCCTCAGCCGCAACGGCATTCAAGTCCGCCTGGAAGTACTGACGGAAGACGAGCAAGCCGCTTTGCGGCAGGTGAGCGCTCTGGTGCGGCAGAAGATTGAGCAGTTGCTACACTGAGCAGGATGGTGGCGCCGTAACGGCGAGATGCAAAATTCGGCAATAAGGGCGGTGACGGTTTTGCCACTTTACGAATGGCAAGGTCGCGACCTATCGGGACAGCCACAGCGCGGCACCCTCCTTGCGGAAACTTTGTCGGAAGCCCAAGAGCGTTTGAGAGAGCAAGGCATCCGACCTTCGTTGCTTCGTCCTGTCCGACCACGCCTTCGTTTGTCTTGGTATGCCAAAGTGGCGGGAGCGCGCCCTTCCGTGCTGGCGCAGTTTTTCCAAAACCTGCACCAATCTGTCCGAGCCGGTGTGCCGTTGACGGAAGCGTTGGAACTTCTCGCCCGCAGTCCCACCCCTTTGTCGTCTGTTGCCCATTATGCAGCGAAAAGGGTACAAGCGGGTGTGCCCCTTTCTCAAGCCCTTGCGGAAACGGGGTTTGCTCTCCCGCCCTTTGTCCTCCCCATCCTCCAAGCGGGCGAACGAAGTGGCAAGTGGGACGAAACTTTGGGCTATCTCGCTCACTACTTTGAGCAAGAACACCGACTTTGGCTCATCACATGGGGCGCATTGATGGGATGCTTCGGTTGCTATGCCGGTTGTTTGCTTCCTGTCCTCTTGCTCATCGTTTTTTGGCTGCCGAACATCATGAAAGCAATCTCGCCTGACCCACAGTGGGCGGAGCAGTTTTACCAACGGACTTTCGGACCTGTGCGATACCTCCTTTGGGGCTTGGTGGGCTTCCTGGCGATTTACCTTCTCAACGGGTTCTTGCACCGCCATCCTCGTTGGGCACTTTGGTGGGAAGGGGTGAAGATGCGGTTGCCCCTCATCGGGTTGCCCCTGCAACGGCACGCAGCGGCTCGGTTCGGGCGAGTGTTAGCGATGCTGTATGAAGCCGGCGTCTCGCCTTCGGAAAGTTTGCTTTTGGCAGGACAAGCGTCGGGGAACTTGACTATAGCGAAAGCAGCAAGGTTGCAAGCGGAGCGGCTCAAAAAGGGCGCATCCTTCAGCAGCGCCGTCAGTGCCATCCCTTTTCTGCCACACACCGTTTTGCAAGCCATCGCCATAGGGGAGCGAACTGGGAACTTGGAGGAAGGGTTGAAACGGGCAGCGGAGATGTTGGAGCAAGAAGCGTGGGCAGCAAAGACTGCCAAGCCTTTCGTCTTGACACTCGTTTACTATGGCATCATTGTTGCCGTGTTGGGGCTTTTAGTCTACTGGTCGCTCCGATCGCTGGCGGGGCTTTACTTGGAAGCATGGCAGTGGGTTAAGGAAGCGACGGAGATGTGACAAGAGGCGTCAGTAACCTTTTTGACCGACGAGGTGAAGAGCCATGAGGAGTTGGTGGTTGGTGGCGATGCTTCTGAGCCTTTGGGGAGTTTGGGCGCTCCCTCAACTGCCGAAATTTCAAGACCGATTCGTTTGGGTTTTCGGGTGGGGGTTAGAGCGGGACAGCGATGTCTTGGAAATTGCTGCCCTTTTGGAGATAGCCGCGAAAAGCGGCTACAATGGGGCAGTGCTCTCGGCGGGGTTGGACGCACTGTGCAAGCGCGACGAAGCATATTTCCGACGGTTGGAGGAAGTTCGTAAAATTTGTCAGCGGCTCCATTTGGAATTGATTCCTGCTGTCTTCTCCATCGGCTACGGGGGCGGCATCTTGTCCCACAACCGCTATTTGGCAGAGGGGTTGCCCGTTAAAGACGCCCTATTCATCGTCAACGGCAACGAAGCCATTCATGTCCCTGACCCACCCGTGCAAATTGTCAATGGCGGTTTTGAGGAGTTTACGGGCAATCGGCTACATGGGTTCGCCTTCCATGACCAACCAGGCGAAGTCAGTTTTGTGGACACGAAAGTGAAGCGGAGCGGCAATGCATCGGTGCGATTTGAAAACTTCACTGCCAATCTGCACGGGCATGGGCGCATCATGCAGGAAGTTTCCGTCAAGCCCTACCGATGCTACCGCATGAGCATTTGGGTGAAAACGGAAGGGTTGCAACCAGCGGGGAGTTTTCGGATGTTGGTATTGGCGGATGGGCGCGATTTAGCACCCCGAACTTTCCAAATCCCACCCACCTCCGATTGGCGCAAGGTGACGATGATTTTCAACAGTCAACGCTACAAGCGAGTCCGCGTTTATGCGGGCGTTTGGGGAGCGCGGTCAGGGCGTTTCTGGCTGGACGACTGGACGATAGAAGAAATCGGTCCCCTCAATGTCCTGCGCCGTCCAGGCACCCCAGTGATTGTTAAGAGCGAAGATGGCAGCATCCTTTACGAAGAGGGCAAAGATTACGCTCCGCTCATTGACCCCAACTTCCACCTGTGGACGAATTTTGACCGCCCCGACCCCACTTTGAAAATTCTGCCGAACAGCCGCATCAAGGATGGACAGCGGCTGCGGGTGAGTTGGTATCACCCTATGCTCATCTACGAAAGCCAAGTGACCGTTTGCATGGGTGAGCCTGAAGTCTACGAGATTTTTGAGCACGAGGCTGCGTTGCTGTGGGAGCGGCTGCGTTACCGCAAGGCTCTGCTGAACATGGATGAAGTGCGGATGGGGGGCAGTTGTCAAGCCTGCGAGGGCAAGGATATGGCTCGCCTGTTGGGCGAATGCATCACGAAGCAAGTGCAAGCCTTGCGCCGCTACAACCCGAAGGTAGAAGTCTATGTTTGGTCAGACATGCTTGACCCAAACCACAACGCACGCTCTGACTATTACTTGGTGCAAGGTGACTTCACAGGCTCTTGGAATCATGTGCCCAAAGACCTCATCATCGCTGTCTGGGGAGGTGCGCCCCGCGAGAAAAGTTTGCACTTCTTCGCCGAGCAAGGTTTCCGAACCCTCATCGCTTGCTACTACGACGCCCCCACTTTGGATGAAGTGAAAGGTTGGCTGGAGTTGGCGAAGCGAACCCCGAAGGTGGTCGGGTTCATGTATACGACTTGGGAGCGAAAGTATGAGTTGCTCTGCGACTTCGGACTGCTGGTTTGGGGGCATTGAAGTTTTACTGCGTCGGGAAGTGGCGACGAAAGCCTGAGAGGAGGTGTCAAGGTGAGCGAAAGGATGACTTACCAAGCGGCAGGAGTGGATGTGGGAGGCGAGCCGAACGCATTGAAACGGTTGGCGGAGGTGTTGCGCCCCACGGCGGCTTTTTTGCCTTTCGGAAGACTAACTTTGGGCATCGGCTACTTTGCCGCAGTGGTGCAACTGAACGAGGACATCGCTATCGCCATTTCTACCGATGGCGTGGGCACGAAATTGCTGGTGGCGGAGATGCTGGACAAATACGAAACGGTGGGGATTGACTGCGTGGCAATGAATGTTAACGATGTCCTTTGCGTGGGCGCAACACCGGCAATTTTTGTGGACTATCTGGCGGTGGAGCGGTTGAACCCTGATATCGTTGAGCAAATTGCGCAGGGGTTGGCAGAAGGGGCGAGGCAAGCGGGCGTTGCTGTCGTGGGGGGCGAACTGGCACAAATCGGCGAAATGCTACGCGGAGTAGGGGAGGGCAAAGGCTTTGACTTGGTGGGCACTTGTGTCGGGGTCCTTCACCCGCAGCGGGTCATTGTCGGGCAAAATTTGCACGCTGGCGATGTGGTGATTGGGTTGGCGAGCAACGGCATCCATAGCAACGGGTTGACTTTGGCGCGACGGATTTTCTTTGACCGTGCCAGAATGTCGCCGTCTCAATTTGTGCCTGAACTTTCATGCTCAATCGGAGAGGAATTGCTCAAGCCCACCCGCATTTATGTCAAAGCCGTGCTCTCGCTAATGGAGCGAATGACGGTCAAAGCATTGGTGCACATCACGGGCGGTGGCTTTTTGAACCTCCTGCGGGTGCAAACGCCATGCACTTTCGTGCTGGACAACCTCCCAGACCCACCCCCAATTTTCCCACTGCTGCAACAGTTGGGCAATGTGCCCGATACGGAAATGTTCACGACCTTTAACATGGGCATCGGTTTTTGTGTCGTGGTGGCTTCAGAGGACGCCGAGAAAGCCCTCCTCCTTTTGCGGGAACAGGGAGAGCAAGCGTGGGTGATTGGGCGCATTGAAAGGATGGGGGAGCGTTGCCTCAAAATAGAACCGAAAGGGTTGACATTCACACCGCCCTAATCGCGCGGAAAGAGAAGCGGAGCGCCGAAAAGCGCTCCGCTGAGTTTGTCCGCGTTCGGTACCTGTCAAGAGCCGTACTCGGCATACCACTTGGGCGATTTACCCGCCAACTCAATCTTGCCCTTGCCGCCGAACTTCGGGTGCTCATACCATGGTCGGGCTTTCTCGGCGTAGGCGTTAGCGCGGATGAAGTTGTAGGCACCGACAGTAGAGAGCCATTCTTCCATCTTGGCTTCATCGGGGAAGTAATCCAACACACCCTTCCAGATGGCGCGACCACACAGGAAGCCACTGGCACCGGCTTCGCACGCCATTTCCACTTGGATGAGGAACTCTTCAATGTCCACGCCTGCACTCAGGATGACCCATGGGGAGCCTGCCACCTCGTTCAGTTCCTTGCAAAACTGCTCTACCTCCTTGAGAGTGTAAACGGCAGGTCGCTCTTGCCCGTCAAAAGCGCCGCTTTTGAACTCCTTCACGAATTTCAGGTCGGCGGGGAACTCCACCTTGAGGATGTCCACGCGATACTCAGGCTTGCTGAACTCCTTGACGCTTTCAATCACGACCCAAGGCTTCTTCTTGGCATACTCGGGCGTCTTAGTTTCGCCAGCCTCCAAGTCGTAGCCCGTGAACTCCAGCAGGAACGGCACATCGTATTTAGCGCACTCTTCGCCTACCCGCCGGACAATCTCCTGTTGGTGGCGACAGGTCTCTTCAGAAGCATCGGGGCGATAGTGAATCAGCAACTTGACTGCATCCGCCCCTGCTTTCAGCGCCTTCTCCACCGACCAACCGTCAATCAAAGTTGCTCGCCGTTCGCGCTTGCCATTGACCTCCACCCGCTGTGGTGGTGACTCTTCGTAAGCCAGCAATAGACCAACGCGCGGGGGAAGGTGCTGGATGGAGTAGGGATAGCCGTAGACAGGATCGGTCAAGGTGGCGGTAGAGAAGCGGGCGAGGTGTTTCGTGACCAGTTCTTTCACTCGCGCCACATGGCGGAACATTTCCCCACTGGGGATGTCCCCTAACTTCTTACGGATGGCTTCCCGCATGGAGTCTCGCTGGTCAATCGCCATCATCTTGAAGCGCCCTTGTTCATCGGTCAGCGAACGAAGTCGTTGCCACTTGCCCGCCGACAATTGCATCAGTCTCATCACCTCCGCACAGGATAAGCAGTTCTCTCAGGGCGACAATGATAGAGCCTGTCCCTGTGGGCGTCAATAGGGGTTTTGCCTGACATCTCAACGCTCTTTTGACAGGATGGCAACGATTACCACCAAAAGTCGTTGCGCAGGCAACGGGCGTCAGGCACTTCGTCACAAATCATGAATCGCAAAGTCCCTCCCAGCGGTCCGACAGGAGAGAGGGGGCGTGCCATCCGGATTTGCCGCCATGGGAACCACTTGGCGTGGCTATCGGCAAACCCAAGGACGGAACCACCAGCGTGACGGGCGGCGAACTCATCAGCACGCGGGTCGTTGTCCAGCGGGGGTGGGTAGATTTCGGGGAAGGCTAATCGTCGGACGATGCCTGCCTCAGAGATGCCCCAAGGCATCCTGTAGCCCCACGGGGTGAAGAAGGCAGCCTCGCTATCGCCCCAAATGACGAACTCTGTAGGGCGCTTGATAGTTGCCATTTTTCCGTAGCCTTCCCCATCGTTCTGCACAAACTCGTTGTAGCCGTAGTGGGTCAGCCACAGCCAGTCAACGCGGCGGACAGCCGGGTGGGTGCCGTAACCGCGCCCACACGCCCAACCCCAACCGGTCCGCCCGCCTTCTAACGGCCAACTCCAGTCGCGGGAGGTGCTGGGACACTGATACACGCGTCGGTCCCGCAGGTGCGGGTCCAACTTGACCGGGATAGGAGGGTCAAAGAGCCACTGCGGTCCGCCAACCCAGCAAGGGGTGCGCCAGAAGGGGAAGCGCTCGTCGTAGTCCTGGGTGTATTGCGCAGTTGCGGAGAGGATGTTACGCATGTTGCTCAGGCATTGGGACTGGCGAGCCCGCTCGCGAGCGCGAGCAAACACGGGGAACAGGATACTCGCCAGAACTGCGATGATGGAGATGACCACCAATAACTCAATCAGCGTAAAGCCTTTCCAACTGGACCGAACACCTTGACGTTCCATAGCAATCCCTCCCCATCACTTGGTTTGACAACCAACCGCCATTATAGCACAGCGCTATCTCAAACGCTGTCAATGTGAGCGCAACAGAAGCCAAACGAGCAACAACAGGGTCAGCCAATTAGTCGCTAACAGCACCCAAAGGAGCGGACGCAAGAGACCCAACTGTTGGGACAGTTCTGCCAATTGTTGAGAAAGAGTAGTGAGGCTCTCCCGCAAGGAGACAAGGGCATGGGTGAAGTCTTCTTTCGTCAAGGTGCGCTCCAAGCGACTTTCCAAAGCGCTCCACTCCCTCTTGGTGACGAAGTGGGGCAAACTGTCAAGGAGATGTGTCTCCAACCGTTGGACTTCCTCTCGGAGGGGCAGTTGCTCCATGCGAGTTTCTATCCGTCCAACCTCTACCTTCGTGGCGGTGTTGATGAGGAGCGTGTCCACCTTACCGAGGAGCCGTTCCACCGTTTCCTGCGAGGCGCGGGACGCCAATTGCTCTTCCAACCGCTGCAAGTCTTCCTTCGTGGCGGCTTGACTGGCTAACTGGCTCAACTGCTGCCATAACCGCTCCACCCACTCGGCTTCTCGCACCGTCGTTTCCTCCTTACACGATGCCTGCTTTCAGCAAATCCTGCACATCCAACATTCCCAGCGGACGTCCTGTTTCGTCCACGACAGGCAAATCGTCAATCTGGTGCGTTTGCATTAAATGTAACGCCTCCGTTGCTAAAGCGTCGGGCTGAATGACCTTGGGGGAGCGGTTCATCACCTCTGTGACAGGGGCGTTAAAGAGGTTGACATCGCGCAAAAGCGCCCGTCGCAAGTCGCCGTCCGTGATGATACCGCATAATTTTCCGTCGTCATCCACGACCGCACAAGCACCGGCTCGGGCTTTGGTAATGGCGGCGAAGGCGGCTTTTGTGGGTTCCCGATGGTGCACGACAGCGAGGCGCTCGCCCGTTCGCATCAAATCACGCACCCGCAAGAGCAACCGGCGCCCTAAAGTTCCCGCTGGGTGCAAACGGGCGAAATCTTCGGGGGTGAAGCGGCGGGCTTTCATGGCGGCTAACGCCAGCGCATCGCCCATTGCCAACATCGCCGCCGCACTGGCAGTCGGCGCCAAATTGAGGGGACAGGCTTCCCGCTCCACGGAAACATCCAATACCACATCGGCAGCGCGAGCGAGGGTGGACTTTGGGTTGCCCGTCATCACGATGAGGGGGACACCCAGCCGTTTGATGGCTGGCAGGATGGAAAGCAACTCTTCGGTCTCCCCGCTGTAACTGAGGGCAAGCACAAGGTCACGCGAGGTGATAGCCCCTAAGTCGCCGTGAACCCCTTCGGCAGGGTGGAGGAAAAGGGCTGGTGTTCCCGTGCTGGAGAGGGTAGCGGCAATTTTTCGTCCTATCGCCCCCGATTTCCCCATCCCCGTAACCACAACATGCCCTTTACAGTCCAACAACAATCGGACCGCTCGCTCAAATTCCGAACCCACCCGCTCGGTCAACTGTTGAATGGCTTCCGCTTCTATGCGCAGCACTTTCCGTGCTAACTCGCACAGCCCGTCCAAGTCAAAGGAAGCATTTTCCATTGACGCATCCGCCTTCCCAATGCTTTCTCTCACTTCCCGACACCTCTTCGGCAATCGGTGCGCCCCCCACTTAAACGGCGCCAAAATGTTTGACAGACCGAGAAAGCGGAAGGAGGCTTGACAATGCGTTTCGGCATTATCGTTTTCCCGGGCACCAATTGTGACGGTGATTGCTGGCATGTGCTCGTACGGGTGTTGGATTGCCATGGGGAATTTGTTTGGCACGAGGAGCGCGATGTTTCCCGCTTTGATTGCCTTGTGTTGCCCGGCGGCTTTTCCTACGGGGACTATCTGCGCGTTGGGGCGGTGGCTCGTTTTTCGCCCATTATGGAAGCCGTAGCGGAATTCGCCGAGCAGGGCAGGCTCGTCATTGGCATTTGTAACGGTTTCCAAATCCTCGTGGAAGCGGGTTTGTTGCCCGGCGCCTTGCTTCGCAACACTACTTTGCACTTCATCTGCAAGTTCGTCCACCTGCGAGTGGAGAACACTGACACGCCCTTCACCAACCGCTACCTTAAAGGGCAAGTCATTCGCATCCCCATTGCCCATAACGATGGACGATACTACTGCGATGGAGAGACTTTGGCACGATTAGAGGGCAATGGGCAAATTGTCTTCCGCTATTGCACTCCTGAGGGACAAGTTACCGAGGACGCCAACCCCAACGGTTCTGTCGCCAATATTGCTGGCATCATTAACGAACGGGGCAATGTTTTGGGCATGATGCCGCACCCTGAGCGCGCCTCCGAAGCCATCTTGGGTTCCGCTGACGGATTGCTCCTTTGGCAATCTATCCTCGCCGCTGTAGGGATTCGCTTAAGGGGGAGAAGGTAATCTCTGGTGCTGAAACCTTTCCAATGGCATGTGAGTGAGCCGAAAGTTAGCCAGGGGCGACAGGGAGCAAAGGGGTTCGGGGGAACCAAGCGGCGCCGGTGTGGACACCGGGCGGGAGTTGGTCAATCCAAGAGGCAGTATTGACCAAGATGGCAGCCGTTGCGTCGTCACCCGCAATCCCGCCGGGGACGACGAGGCGCAAAGGGGGGTCGGCATCCACTTCAATTTCGTCGCGTGGGTCAGGTTCATCCATCGCCATCCGCAGCTTAAGCCGAATTCGCTCATACTCGCCTTCCCAACCAGAGGCAATTTGCTCCGTGCCTTGTACCTTGCCATCCAACCCCACGATGGGCTCTATTATTTCCGTGATGCGAGAAATTTCCATGCCCAAAGCGGAAGCGAGGAAAGCGAGGGATTGAGGTAAGCCGACATGCCCCAACTGCCCTCCCGCGACCCGGCTTTCGTATTCGCTAAGGGTGAGCCCAACGCCCATTTTCTGTTGGAGTTGTGGGCGGCGAGTGTTCAAATCCACGAAGCGGCGGGCGATCACTCGGCGCAGGTTCATGCACACTTGGGTGAGGAAGGCGGGAAGCCGATCCATCACGAATCCGGGGTTGACACCAACTCCGACGACAGCGACGCCTCGGTCTTTTGCCACCGCGTGGAGCATCCAAACTTCCTCTCCGCCAGTCAACCAGGGGAAGAACAGTTCCTCTGTGGAGGCGACCACATGGACACGGGCGTCCACCAATTCCCGTAAGAGGGGAAGGGCGTCGGAAAGACACGAGGTTGTAGCAACAATGGCGACTTGGGGGCGGGTTTCCAAAGCCACTGAGAGGGAATCGGTGACGGTAACATGAGTTCGTCCCCAACCGGTAAGGAAGCCGAGGTCTTGACCGACTTTCTGCGGGTCGGTATCCACAGCGGCGACCACTTGGACATCCCGCCGCTTAAGGGCGATGCGGGCAGCCATCAAACCGATAGTGCCCAAACCGACGAACATCAGACGGGGGACAACGGTTTCTACGAACTGCCACTGCAATTGCCATTCGCGAACCAATCCCTCACCCTCCTCTCACCGGGATGATGGCGACCACCCGGTCTCCTTCCTCCAGTTGGATGACCTTCCCGCCCCGTCCCAACCGAGAGAGGACGGCAACTTCGTCGGCGCGGGTGCGCAGAATTTTCCCCCGCTCTGTGACGACGATGATTTCATCATTATCGCTGACAATCGCGATGCCTCCCAGCAAAAATCCTTCCCGCAACACTTTCGTGCCTTTCGTGCCGCGTCGGCGGACTTTGAACTCATTGAGAGAGAGGCGTTTGGCGTGCCCTTCTTGGGTGACAATGAGCAGATAGCGAGCCGGCATGGCGATACCGTCACCTCCTTGTAAGAGCGCCCCGCTACTGGCTTAAGGTTGGGTCTCTGCGAGAATCGCTTGGATTTCGCGAACCAGTTGGCGGATGCTGAAGGGCTTGGTGAAGTAGCGGACGGCACCGGCTTGGTAACCCGCTTTCTCGTCGCTTTCTTGACCGCGCGCTGTGAGCATCACGATGGGGATGTGAGCCGTTTCAGGGTCTTCTCGCAGGATGCGGGCAGCCGTCAAGCCGTCCATGTGGGGCATGATGATGTCCAGGATGATGAGGTCGGGACGCTCGCGGCGGGCAATCTCCACCCCTTCCGCTCCGTCATACGCCACCAGCACCTCAAACCCTTCCATCTCCAAGCGATCTCGCAAAACCCGAACAATCGCCACTTCGTCGTCCACAACCAAAATGCGTCCCTTCATTCCCCAATTGCCTCCCTTTGCGCCAAAAGTTCGCGAACATTCTGGCGCAATTCTCGGGGGCTGAACGGCTTCGTCAGGTAAAGGTCTGCCCCTACTTCCTTCCCCATCCGCTCCCCCAGTTGGGTGTCTATGGCGGTCAACATGACGACTGGCGTTTTGTTCAGTGGTTCGGGCAGTTGCCGAATTTTTTGGCAAACAGTCAAGCCATCCATCCCTGGCATCAGCACATCCAAGATGACCAAATCGGGCGGGTCTTTGAGCAGCATTTCCAGTGCCTCTTCGCCCGTGCGGGCTTCGCGGACTTCAAAGCCCTCCAAGCGGAGGGCTTCAGCGACGACCAGACGAACAGCGGCTTCATCTTCTACGATGAGCACTCGTTTTGCCATTCTCGTCGCCCCCGTTCTGGGCGTTTTGCAATGTGTAACGGCATCCCCGCTAATGCCCACAACGCCTCGCCAATCCCCTCGCTCAAACTGGGATGGGGTCGGATGATGGCAGTTGCTTGTTCTACCGTCAAGCCGTGTGCGACGATGAAGGCTGCTTCCCCGCTTAAGTTTACCGCATCGGCACCGAGGATGTGTAACCCCAACACGCGCATACTTTTCGCCTCTGCAATTACCTTGACAAAACCATCTGTCTCGCCAGTTGCCATCGCAGCGCCTGAGGCACGCCACGGGAAACGCGCCACCTTTATCGCCAAGTCCCTCTCTTGCGCTTCCTGTTCCGTCAAGCCCACTTTGAGGGCTTGAGGTTCGGTGTAAACGCATAGAGGGACGACGAAATCGGGGGCTTGCGGGGGCAAAGGTTCGCCCGCTAAAAACTTGACAATGCCTTTCACCGCCCGCTCCGCCTCTGCCATTCCACCGTGAGCGGTGCCCGAACCATGCGTCACGTCTCCGATAGCGAAGATGGAAGGCACCAAGGTCTGTTGCCATTCGTTCACTTCCACAGCGCCGTTCGGTTTCAAGGGGATGCCCAAATTGGCAAGGTTTTCGCTATTAGCACGTCGCCCCACAGCGAGAACGACCAAATCGGCAACCCATCCCTCTCCTGTTTCCGTGTGAACGGCGGCTCTTCCGTTTTGCGTGGCGATGCGGGTGACTTTCGTTGCAAGGCGCACCGTCACCCCTTGCCGTTCCAGTTGTTGTTGGAGCCCCAACGCAATTTCCTCGTCCATGGAGGGCAAAAGGCGCGGCAGCATCTCCACGAGGGTCACCTTGACCCCCAATGTGCTGAAGAGCCACGCCAATTCTACTCCTGACGCCCCTCCGCCAACGATGAGGAGCTCGCAAGGTAATTGCGGAAGGAAGAGGGCTTCTTCCTCCGTCACCACAGGTGCCCCTTCTTCGTAAGGGAGCGGGAGAGGGCGAGAGCCCGTTGCCACTACGATGGTGGAAGCGGTGACAGTTTCGCTGCCTGTGGGTGTCTCCACGAGGATTTCGCGGACATTGACAAAACTCGCCTCCCCTTTTGTGACCGCAACCCCGTGATGCATCAGGAGAGTTTGCAACCCCCGCCGCAAGGTTTGGACGACGCGGGTGACCCATCCCTGCATGGCGTCCCAATCCAATTGGGGGTTATCCACCTTGACACCGCATTGGTGAGCCAATTGAACGGTTCGCCAAACTTTTGCGCAATGGATGAGGGCTTTGGAAGGGATGCAACCTCGGTTCAGGCAAGTGCCGCCCAAATCCGCCCGCTCCACTAACAGCACGCGCAAGTCGTGTTGGGCGGCTCGGATAGCAGCCGTGTAGCCGGCCGGTCCGCCGCCGATGACAACCACATCCAACCCTTCTCTTGACACTCTCTCACCCCCTCACCTTTCCCTTTCTAACCGTTGGCGCAGTCGTTCGCTATGGCGCTTAGCGATAGGGTCATTGGGGTAGCGGCGCAGTTTGTTCTCCCACACTGCCAAAGCCTCTTTCAACCGACCTACCCGCTCATAAGCGTGGGCAAGGGTGTGCTCAATGATGGGCGGGTGAGGAAATTGAACGGCTTTCTCCAACCAAGGGATGGCTTCCTCTGGCTGCTTCATCCACCAGTAGTAGAACCAGCCCAGTTCGTAGTAGGGCTCGTAGCGGTTCGGATTGTTTTGCAAGTAGCGTTTGAGCAATGCCAAGGCTTCCTCTTTGCGGTCGTAACTGACCAGAAGCCACACTGCGTTTTCGTAGGCTTCGCCGAAGGTTGGGTCTAACTCGGTAGCGGCTTTTTGGATGCGAATGAGTTGGAAGTGAAAG
>JGI25065J35084_100004_pt1 | contig 36495 bp, 35 predicted proteins | sample Antgeofumaro1A2A_FD_35084 | JGI IMG/M metagenome (IMG submission 35084)
ACCCGCCTTTCAGAGTGGCAGCTTAAGCGCGCCTTCGGCGCATTCCTTCTTTTCGTCGCTGCCATGTTGCTCATAAAATCGTCTCTCCCGACGGTAGCATTCACGATGACGGGGAGGGTGCTTGTCCTCCTTTTGACGGGAGGGCTGACAGGTTTCCTTGCCGGCATGATGGGTGTGGGAGGTGGGCTTTTGATGGTTCCAGCGATGGTGCTTTTGGCTGGTGAGCCGCAGCACACCGCTCAAGGCACTTCACTGGTCGTCATGGTGCCGACCGCCTTTGCAGGGGCATGGGAGCATTGGCGATTGAAGCATGTAGAAGTACCGTTGCTTCCGGGGTTAGGGGCGGGTGTGTTGGTAGGTGCCTCGTTGGGGGCACATATCGCCCATGCACTGCCGGAGCCAAGCCTGCGGTTTCTGTTTGCCATGTTCGTCGCTTTCATGGGTTGGCGCTTCTTGCGGGCGCGCCCCACTTCGGAACTTTCGCAAACCATCCAGCGTTAAAAGACATCGCCAACACAAATTTCGCAAAGGGGGAAAGAGGACAATGCGGTGGGTTGTCCTTCCGCTAATAGGCGGTTTGCTCGTTACTTTCGCACTCGCCCAACCGTGGGGTCAGGAATTGAACCGCTACAGAGGGAAGCCTGTGCCTGAAGCGGTCTTTACCGACTTGGATGGCAAGACGGTCAAGTTGTCCCAACACAAAGGCAAAGTGGTGGTGTTGAACTTTTGGTCGGTTTTCTGAGGGTCGTGCCGTGCGGAGGTTCCGCACTTGAACGAATGGCAGCAACGCTATGGAAAGCAAGGGCTGGTCATCATCGCCCTTTCTAAAGAGCCACCCCAGATGGTTAAAAACTTCGCCAAAGGCATGGGGATCCGCTACACCCTCGTCCGCTGGGAGCCAGAGAAACTCCCTGAGCCGCTCAACAAAGTGTTCATGAACCCGACAACGCTGCTGATAGACCGTCAAGGACGGCTGCGGGCGTTCGTGTTCGGACCCGACTTGCTGACTTTGGAGAAGGAGTTGCAAGCAGCACTGAAGGAGAAAGCGCCGAAAAAGAGTGAGAGCAAAAAGAAAGCAGCGACAAACGCTAAAGGGAAGTGACAAACTTGGCGGTGGGAAGGAGGCACCACTCGGCAAAGGAGTCTGAGCCGATGCGCCCATCCCTGTGGCAATTCTTGAAGGAAGCGTTAGCGAAATTGGGGCGTGTGGAATTGACAGCACGCCGCGCAGTGGAAGGCACCTTGACCGGCCGACACAAGAGCCCCTTTCGTGGTTTCTCCGTGGAGTTTGCCGAGCACCGTCCCTATTTTCCAGGCGACGACCTGCGGTATCTGGACTGGAAGGCGCTGGCGAAACTGGACAAGTTGTTCGTGCGGCAGTTTGAGCAAGAGACGAACATGCGTTGCTACTTGCTGCTGGATGCGAGTGGCTCTATGGCTTATGCTGGTAACGGGCTGAGCAAACTGGACTATGCTGTCCAACTGGCTGCATTGTTGGCGTATCTTGTGCTTCGTCAAGGAGATGGGGTAGGGTTAGCGATTTTTAGCGAGCGGATTCGCCAGTTCTTCCCCGCCCGCCGCGCTTTGCTCCACTTGAAAGTTTTGCTGGAAGCGCTCCAGCAAGTTCAACCTGCAGGACAAACCCATTTGCGGCGGGTGACGGAAGAACTTTCGGCGCTCCTCAAGCGGCGCTCCTTATTGGTGCTCCTTTCCGACCTGCTGGACGAAGATGAGGCGTTGGGGCAGGCGTTGCATTTCCTTCAGCGGCGTGGACACGATGTGTTGGTGCTCCACATCTTGGACGCCGATGAACTGACCTTGCCTTTCTCGCTCCCCTCCCTTTTTGCCGACTTGGAACAGCCGAGGCAATTGCCGGTTGATCCTGATGTCCTCCGTCCCGCTTATCAAGAGCGGGTGCGGCGCTTCCTTCGGGAATGCCAGCAAGCCTGCGGACAAGCCGGTGTTCACTACTTTTGCTTGACCACCGACCAAGAAGTGACGGAAGGGTTGGGGTTGTATTTGTCTTGGCGTCAGCGACGCGGTGGTCGTCTCAACGGATTCGCACCCGCACCGAGGACTGTTGCCTTGGGATAAACGCCCGATAGCCCCCGCAGTAGACTTCCACGCGCAACTCATAGTTTCTCCGCTGAGCCGTCAGCGGCGTTATGGAAACCCAAGCCGTGAAGGTTTGCTGGGGGGGAATGCCGGGGAAGATGAGCCGAACGCTTTCCGGTTTCCGCTCCGGCGGGTAGAGGGGGGCTGGTTGGGCTGCAATGTCGGCTTCTTTTACCAATTCGCTCCGCACCACGAGGATACAGGGATCAAGAGACACTCGCTCCCCATTGGTCACGACGACAAGCAAGGAAAGGGGCTCACCCAAAGTGATTTCGGTACGGTGGGCAATGATGTTGCCGGTGAGGCGGGCGGACTCGGGCATCTCAGGAGGAGCGATGGCGGGCAAAACAAAGAGGCGGAAAAGGATGAGCAAAGCAACCGCCGTAATGGCACCCCACGAGAGAGCACGGGTGAGAGGATTTGCCATCGCTGCTTGCCATGGCGCAGGTGGCAGATCGGGAAGGTTTTCTGGACACGCCCATACATGGTCGGGCTCTGGGATTTTAAAGCGCCCTAACTCATCCCCGAAAGTGTAGCGGATGCGGTTGTTCGTGCACTCCCAAGTTATGGTGTCGGCGAATTTGCAGTATCGGCATTTGCGCAAATTTTCACCACAGCGGGGACAGCGGACGGTGGTCGGTTGCGGGGAGAAGATGAGCCCACATTGAGGACAACGCCACAAAATCGGTGATGCCCGCTGTTGTGCCGTCGGTGTGCCTGCCGGTTGCTGCATCGCTCCCACCTCCGCCGGTGGGTTTCTCCGTTGACCCAACGCCATTATGCCATGTCAAGGCACAAATTGCACTATCCCCATCCCGTAAGGCGGCAGAGAAATGCGCACTAACGAAGTCAACGGCAATTCGGTGTAACTTGGAGTTTCCTGTCCCTGCAAAAGGCGCACACGCACCGTTTTCATCCCATGCACGCCGATGGCTTCCAGTTGGATCTCCGCTCCGTTCGGGCTGGTGTTCACCAACAACACATTATTTGCCGTCGCCGTTTTGCCAGCGAGGAGCAGGACAGGGGCAAAGTTGGTAGCGCCTGTCACTAACGTGGTGCCTGTCGGAAAGTAGGTGTTGCATGCCCAGATGGCCCAGTAAGTCGGTTGTGGTTGTCCTGCTTCATCCAACAGACCCCAACCGTCCCCAGCCAGTTTGTAGTGCACTAAAGTTTCGCCCTTTCCCGCCATTTGGATGAACAGCGCTGCCAACCAAGCCGCTCCAAAGGCGTTTGCAACCCGTTCGTCGGCGGGTCGTCCATCCTTTGCCCGCACCGCATTAGGAGCGCATTCTGTCACTTGTAACGGCACTCCCGACGGCGGGTAAACTTGCCGAAGCCATTCCTCCAATCGGTTGAGAGGGACTTGGTCGGGCAGGTCGGCGCTCACCGTTTCTCTTGCTGCCCGCATCAACTCCTCATCACTCACGCTGGCGTTGTACGCCCCGTAGAAGTGGAGGGTGAAGAAATCGGGGCGGGGGGCTTTGGCGAACAGAAGTTGCAACCGCTCCCGCCATGCCCCCCGTTCGCCCCATCCCCCCACTTGCACCCTCGGTGAAATCTGCTTGAGGGCAACTTGGAGCGAGGAGAAGTAAATCGCCAAAATTTCGGGGCGCAACCAAAACGGCGGTTCGGCAGGTCGGTAGAACAACTCGTAAAGTTTCACGGTCGGTAGCAGCCGTTGAACCCAAAAAGTCACTTGCTGCTGGAAAGCCCCCTTAGGCAAATCTTCGGGCTTAAGAGGTGAAAGGGTGACAACGGGCACCATGTTGAGGCGTTGGACTTGGATCGCCCATTCCTGTGCCAGCCGGACAGCACTTTCAAAATCACGGCGCATCACAAGGTCGCTGACCATCACGCGCGCCCACCCAAGGCGCAACTCAGCGATGCGCTTTCGGGCAACCGGGTCTTTCAGAAGAGGCAAGGCTTTCTCGTCCCAACACGCCCCCCACCGAAGCAGGTTCACCCCTTGCTCCTGCTCAAAATCAACCACCGCCCGAACGATCACTTTCGGAGTGAAAGGCATCGCCCCTTCCGCCGCCAACTCGTCCAGCAGGAAGAAGAAGGGATCAAAGGGACCTTGCCGCTCAATTCGCAATTCCTTCAAGTAGCGCACGAAGACGGTAGCGCTGGTTCCTTCCTCGTCCCGAAAAGCATCCCAATGGAGTCGTTCCTGCCGCCATTGGGAAGGGAGGGATAACTCCGCTCGGAACCATCGCTCCCTCCCCTGGCGCTCGGCGACGAGGGTGAAAGTCAGAACGGCTTGACTTCCATCACCCACCCACCAAAAAGTCAAGCCCTTCGTTTTTCGGGCGGAAAGTTGTCCCCCGTCCAACGGGAAAACAAACCGTGCCCATTCCCCTTCCCCCGCACGGCGCCAAAGGAAAAGCCCCGCTTGGTGTCCCCCGTCAGGCGGCACCCACGAAGCGGTCGTCAAGAGCACAAGGGGCAAATCTTCCCCTTCCCGTTGTTTGGTTTGAACGAACCACTGCTTCGTCCCTTGCTCAAAATTGTCAAGAATCCACAGTTCTTGCGAAGAGGCGGGAAAAGTAAGTGAGAGCAAAGCCACCAACGCCCACCAAAAAGCGGCTTGTCTCATCATCGTTGACCACCTGCCTGTTCCTCCAAAATTGAGGCGAAAGTCCCTTCCCCCTCTGTGCCCTTTGCCCTAAGCCCTTTGCCTTCTCGTGGGGGCAACGGGCGTCCGGAAAGGTGCGAGAGGGCTTCCATCACTCGCCACGCAAAGGTTTCCAGCGATTCCCGCCGTCCATCACCCTCAAACCACAACGGGTGTCCCACCCGCACCCGCAGGGGAGTGGGGCGAGGGAGGAATTTACCTTTCGGCATTAACTGCTCACTGCCGAAAATGGCGACGGGAATGACGGGCACTTTCGCCCATGCGGCTAAAAGGGCAACCCCTAATTCTGGGGAGCGAAGTTGCGATCCTGAGTTGCGCGTTCCTTCTGGGAAAATGACCAAGCACCGTCCCTGCCGTAACAACGAAAAGGCTTTCCGCAACGCCCTTCGGTCCGGTTCCCCCCGCCGCACCGGAAATGCTCCCAACGCCCGAATAAGGGCAGCAAAAGGTGGGAAACGAAACAGTTCCTCTTTCGCCATGAATGCCAAGGGGCGCGGAAAGGCGCACCCTAAAAGGACAGGGTCCAAAGTGGCTGTGTGGGTGGAAGCGATAATGGCGCCACCTTCTTTGGGCAAGTTCTCTCCACCCTCCACCTGAAAGTCGCACAACCGAAACGCTAAAAACCGACACAGATACCAGCCGAGCCAGTAAAGGGCATTCATCCGCTCACCCATCGTCCATCCCGTCACAAAGTTTGTCGCCATTCGGGGCAGAATTTCAAGGGGCAACCAACCCGAAGGCGTTCAGTGACCATAACCGCACCGTTTTGTCGCGACTGCCCGATGCCAACCACTTCCCGTCAGGGGTGAAAGCGACAGCGGAGACATGGGCACTGTGTCCTTGGAGGATTTGCACCAAAGTGCCTGTCGCCGCTTCCCAGACGCAAATAGCACCTTGATGTGTCCCTCCCGCTAACCACTTCCCGTTGGGGGAGAAAGCGATGGCAGTGACCAAAAACTCAGGGCTTGACAGAACCTGCACCAACTTCCCCTCGGCAACTTCCCAAAGGCACACGCTTTTCTCCCAAGTGCAAGTGGCTAACAACCTTCCGTCGGGAGAGAAAGCGAGGGAGCGAATCCAATCCCTTTGCTCTGGCAATTCGCTTACCAGTTCGCCTTCCGGCACTTTCCACACCTTCGTCAACCCATCGTAAGTTCCCGTCGCCAACCACTTTCCATCGGGCGAAAAGGCTACGGTGTAAACGAGGCTTTTGTGCGGAAGGGTAAGGAAGGGTTGCCATTCACCTGCTCCCCACAGACGAACCGTCTTGTCGGCACTCCCCGAAGCCAACCATTCACCCATTAGAGGCTCAAACGCCACAGCGTTCACCCAGTCGGTATGTCCTGTCAAGACAGCGATAAGGCTACCTCGGAGCACTGACCACACCTTGACTGACTTGTCGCCACTTCCAGAGGCGAGCCATGCCCCGTCGGGAGAAAAGGCGAGTCCTTTCACCCAATCGCTATGGGCAATGCACTCCCAAACAAGCCGCCTATCCGACACTCGCCAAAGGCGGATAGCAGCGTCCTTCCCGCCCGTTGCCAAAAACTGCTCCCTCGGTGAAATGGCAAGCGTATTTACCCAATCGGCATGTTTGCCAAGGAGGAACACTCCTGTCTCCCACTCCCTTCTCCGCCAGAGCGAAGGAATTTGCCATCCGGGCATGGTAAGAAAGCCTCACTTCCCTTCGGTTGAAATGGGTGCGTCATTTCCCATTGTAGCCGTCACTGAAGGGGGCTCTCTGTGGCTTCCATCACGCTTCCCCAAGCACCTCACCGTTGAAGTTCGTAAAGGCGGCGGTAGTAAGTGTCGGCGGTCACCAAATCCTCGTGCCGCCCCTCTTCCACGATTTGTCCCTCCTGAAGGACGAGGATGCGGTCGGCATTTTTGACAGTGCTGAGCCGATGAGCGATGAGGATGACCGTCCGTCCTCTCAATGCTCCCTCAATGGCTTGTTGGATGGCGGCTTCGCTTTCCGCATCCAAATGCGAGGTGACTTCGTCCAGCACCAAAATGGCAGGCTTTTTAAGCAGTGCCCGTGCCAATGCAATCCGCTGCCTTTGCCCTACCGATAGGAAAGCGCCCCCCTCGCCCACCCATGTCTCGTAACCGTTCGGCAATCGTTCAATGAACTCGTGGGCACTCGCTAACTTGGCGGCTTCCACGATTTCCTCATCCGTCGCCTCAGGGTTGCCCAAAGCGATGTTCTCTTTCACGGTGCCGTCAACCAAAAAAGTGTCCTGAAGCACCAAACCGATGTGGCGTCGCAGGGACTTCAACCGAATTTTCCGCAGGTCAAGCCCATCCAGCAAGATGCGCCCCTCTGTCGGGTCGTAGAAGCGCATCAACAACATAGCGATGGTGGTCTTCCCCACACCGCTTTTACCGACGATGGCAACTTTCTCTCCGGGGCGAATGCGGAAACTGACCCCCCGCAACACTTCGTTGCCGTTAGGGTAGCGAAAGTGCACTCTATCAAACACAATCTCGCCCTTGACGGAAATTAACTCTACGGCGTGGGGCGCATCGCGAATTTCCGGTTGTATGTCCAGAACTTGGAAAATCCGTTCGGCAGCCCCCGCCACCTGTTCGCGGACGGCTTGAATTTGGGTCAAGCGGCGGATAGAGGATGCGAGGGTGTAGAAGGAGACCATGAAAGGGAGCAAACTTTCGGGGCGCAGCCACCCTTGAATGACCAACACACCCCCCGCAAACACTCCCGCAATCACACCCACCGTGCCAATTAACTCCGCTGTCGGCGCCAGAAGGGTGCGCAAGCGGATGGCGCGGAGGGTGTGATGGTAAACTTGGCGGTTGCGTTGGTCAAATTGGGCTAAGGCGCGCTCTTCAGCACCGAAGGCTTGAACCAGTTTGATAACGCTGAAACTTTCCCGTAACAACGCTGTCAGGTTCCCTAACGCTACCTGAGTTTCGTAAGAAGCGCGCCGCAACCTTCGCCCCACCCGCCACAACAACCATCCCACAAGCGGCAGCAAAAGCAAAGCAATAACCGTCAAGGGCGGGCTGAGGATAATCATCAACACCAGCGAACCGACAATGAGGATGGGCGTGGACACAAGGTCTTCCATACCGACGGTGACTAACGATTGCAATGCGGCGACATCGTTGACGACGCGGGCTAATAGTTGCCCCGTGCGCTCGTGCTCAAAGAAAGATGGGGGCATTAACTGCAAGTGAGCGTAGAGGTGGCGACGCAAATCTAAGACGACTTTTTGAGCGATGTTATTGGCAAGGAAGGTATGGGCGAAGGAGAGAACTGCCCTTGCCACCGCCACCATTAAGCCGACAAGGCAAACGGCTGAAAGCAAAGTGAGCCGAGGGAAATCTTCGCCGAACATCCAGTGTAGCCCATTTTGAACGAGACGAATGAGCCAGTCGCCCTCCCCTGTCTGAAGCCCCGACTCAATCAGAGGACGCAACAGGTGTTGGGTCAGCCAAATGAAGTAGAAGCGCAGCCCTTCTGCCGCACCGATGAGGGCGATGCACAAAAGGACCCGCTTCCAGTATGGGCGAAAGAACCGCACGAGCCGCCAGAAAGCATCCTGTCTCATCTTACATACCTCGCTTACCGATGAAGATTAGGGGGTCTTGTTTTTAGGGTTGCGCCGAAAATCAAGGAACACCTGAAGCAACCTCCACTGCCTCCGAAGCAGGCAGCAACGCCAAATTCAGCACCTTGTCCATGCTCTCTACGAAGTGGAAGGTGAGCGAGTTTCGGATGTGCTCGGGGATTTCCACCAAGTCCTTTCGGTTTTGGGTAGGAAGGATGATTTCGTTGATGCCCGCTTCTTTGGCAGCGAGCACTTTCTCCTTGATGCCACCAACGGGCAACACACGCCCTGTCAAGGTAATTTCGCCCGTCATAGCGATGTCAGGGCGAACGGGGCAACCAGTTGCTAAACTCGCCAGCGCCGTTGCCATGGTAATCCCTGCTGATGGTCCATCTTTCGGAATTGCTCCCGCTGGGACATGAATGTGAAGGTCATGCTTGCTGAAGAAATCTTCGGGGATACCTAATTGCTCGGAGCGGGAGCGGATGTAACTGAGGGCGGCTTGTGCTGATTCCTTCATGATTTCGCCCAAATGCCCCGTCAGGATGAGGTTGCCTTTGCCGGGCATTTTGGTGGTTTCCACCACGAGAACGGAGCCACCATAAGGTGTCCATGCCAATCCATTGGCAACTCCGACGCGCGGACCCCGCGCCGCGAAGTCTTCCAGAAACTTTGGCGGACCGAGAAACTCCTCCACATTGTCGGGCGTGACAACCACTTTCTCTGCCTTTCCCTCTACCACTCGCCGTGCCACTTTGCGGCAGATATTAGCAATCTCTCGGTGAAGGTTGCGCACCCCTGCTTCACGGGTGTATTGCTTGATGATGACCGAAAGGGCGTCGTCGGTAATTTCCACATGCTCTTCTGTCAAGCCGTGATCTTTCAAGTTGCGGGGGATGAGGTAGCGTTTGGCAATTTGCAGTTTCTCCTCATGGCTGTAACCGGGGATGCGGATGACTTCCATGCGGTCAAGGAGAGGGGGAGGGATAGTGTCGGTAATGTTGGCAGTGCAAATGAAGAGGACTTGCGAGAGGTCAAAAGGCACATCTAAGTAGTGGTCTACGAAACTGTGGTTTTGTTCTGGGTCAAGGACTTCCAGCAACGCAGCGGCTGGGTCGCCGCGAAAATCAAAGCCTAACTTGTCCACTTCGTCCAGCATGAACACGGGGTTCTTGGTACCCGCTTGCCGAATGCCTTGAATAATGCGACCAGGGAGCGCTCCCACATAGGTGCGCCGATGCCCGCGAATTTCCGCTTCGTCCCGAACGCCACCTAAACTGATGCGCACAAACTTCCGCCCCAGCGCCTTTGCGATGCTTTGTCCCAAACTGGTCTTGCCCACCCCCGGCGGACCAACGAAGCACAAAATCGGTCCTTTCGTGTCCTGCTTGAGTTTCCGAACCGCCAAAAACTCCAACAACCGCTCCTTCACATCGTCCAAGTCGTAGTGGTCTTCATCCAAAACCTGCTTGGCGTGGGCGATATCCAAGTTGTCCTCCGTCACTTTGTTCCACGGCAAGTTGATAAGCCAGTCAAGGTAAGTGCGGCTGACCGTGTATTCGGCTGCGGCAGGATGCATTTTGGACAAACGGTCCAGTTCCCGAAGGGCAACTTCCTTCACTTCCTCGGGCATTTCGGCTTCTTCAATCTTCTGGCGCAACTCTTCAATCTCGGCTTCCGGCGTTTCACCCAACTCCTTCTGGATTTCTCGCAATTGCTGCCGCAAAATGAATTCCCGTTGAGCTTTGTCCAACTCTTGCCGCGCTTGCTCTTGGATTTTCTTCATCAACTCCAGAACCTGCACCTCGCGGGAAAGGAGGGGAACCAATTCCCGCAATCGCTGGATAGGGTCAGTCATCTCCAAAAATCGCTGCCGCTCCTGAGGGGGGATATTGAGTGCTGCGACCACAATGTCCGCCACATGGGCGGGGACATTAACAGACAGCAGCAAGTTGACGAGCTCTTCAGGAATATTGGACAGTTGCGCCATCCGCTGGAACAACTGGATGACCGAATTAACCAGTGCTTGCACCTCAACAGTTGGCTCTACCGTTTCGTCTATGAGAGTGTAGCGGGCTTTCAGGTAAGGGTCAGTTTGAGTCCATTCCTCTATGCGCACCCGCGCCAATCCCCGTAGGAACAATTGAATGCGCCCATCCGGGGCGCGCATCATCCGCAGGATGGTTACCAAAGTGCCGATTGGATAAAGGTCATCGGGCGGCTGTGGGTCTTGGATGTCTTTATCCTTCTGCATGACGGTGATGAACATCCGCAAGTCGGTAGCCGCCGCATCTACCGCCCGAATGCTCTTCGGGCGCCCAACGTCCAACGGCGTCAGCATCATCGGGAAGATGACATAGTCGCGGAGCGCTACGACAGGCAATTCGGGCGGTAGTTGTTGCTTGACTTCTTCTGGGATGAGCATTTTCTTCCCCCCTTTGGTGCATCCCAGTTCAACCTCAGCGGATAGGCACTTCCCGAACCCGTTCTGCTGACTTGACAAGTTTGGGAACACGAATGTAAAGCAATCCATTTCGGTAAGTGGCGGTGATGCTATCAGCATTAACAGATGTGGGAAGCAGGATTTGGCGCTCAAAGGCTCCATATGGGATTTCTAACACGAGGCATTGCACCGCTCCCGTCATGGGTGGACGGCGCACCCCACGAATTACCAGCGTGCCGTTGGGATGATACTCCACGTCCAAGTCCCGCTCCTCTACGCCCGCCACATCCACAACGATGTGGTAGGCTTCTTCGTCCTCGCAGACATCTATTGCCGGCTCCCAACGACTTCCCACACTAAGGAACACTTGCCGTGCCCAAATTTTCATCCCTTCCATGCGAGAACGCCTCCTGCCGTTCATTATGGCACATTTCGCCCCAGTTTAACTTTGAGCGCCATAAGTGAAGTTCAGCCGCATCGGGCAATCCCTCTCCCACTGCTAACACCTTATTACGCTCGGTCGCTTTTGTAAGGCTTTCCATATGTTCTCCTTGTGCCCCGGCGGCGAACGGGAGTCTCATACTGATAGTGGGACAAATCCGCCGCGAAGGAGGCGGTCCGAATGCGGCTTTGGGCATTGTTGTTCCTTGCTTGGGTGACAGGAGGGAGCGCTATGGCGCAAGTGGTGTTAGTGGACAAGGGAAAAAGCAACTACCGCATCGTCCTCCCCCGCAATGCCATCCCTTCGGAGCATTACGCCGCCGAGGAATTGCAGCGCTATCTGGAACGCATCGCAGATGTCAAGTTACCCATCGTGCCGGACAGCGAGCCGATGACGACCCGCGAAATCCTGTTGGGCGATAATGCGCATTTGCGGCAACTCGGCATTCGGATGGATTTTGGCAAGTTCGGCACCGACGGCTTCACCCTGCGGACTTACCGCAACCATCTCATCATCGCCGGCGGGCGACCACGCGGCACCCTTTACGGCGTTTACGCCTTGTTGGAAGAAAAATTGGGCGTCCGTTGGTTCACGCCAGAAGTGGAGTTTGTGCCGAAAATGGAGCGAGTGGAATTGCCGAGAATGAATGAAACGCAAGTGCCCGTGNNNNAAGTGCGGGAAGTGTTTTGGACGGAGATGCTCAAAGACCCCGACTTTGCCGCTCGCCATCGGCTCAACGGTCACCACTACCGCTTGACAGAAAAGCATGGTGGGCGAGCCGTCATCCTTTACCCCTTCGTGCACAGCTTTGACGCCCTCATCCCGCGCGAAATTTGCGAGCAACGACCTGAATTCTGGCCGATGATTGGCGGCAAGCGGGTTAGTGGCTATGTCCAACGGTGCCTTTCCAACCCCGATTTGGTCAGGCTGGCAATAAAGAGCGTCCGACAGTGGATTGAAGAGCACCCTGAAGCCACCGTCATTGACATCTCTCAAAACGACACCGGCAACTGGTGTCAATGCCCCGATTGCAAAGCATTGGACGATGCGGAAGGCAGCCCGGCAGCGTCCATCATTAAGTTCGTCAACACTATTGCCGAGGCGCTGGAGGAGGAATTCCCGCACATTCGGTTTGAGACGCTGGCATATCAATACAGCCGCAAACCGCCGAAGACTTTGCGTCCCCGCCACAATGTCATTATCCGCCTGTGCTCTATTGAGTGCTGCTTTGCCCACCCGTTGGAGACTTGCCCCAGTGAGGAGAACCGGCGCTTCCGCGAAGATCTCGCTGCGTGGAGCAAAGTGGCGCCTGTGCTTTGGGTTTGGGACTACACCACCAACTTCGCCCACTACTTACAACCCTTTCCCAACTTTGGGGTGCTGCAGGCGAATGTCCAGTTCTTCGTCCAGAACGGTGTCAAGTATCTTTTTGAGCAGGGCAACTATTCGCCGGGCGGAAACGGCGAGATGGCGCCCTTACGAGCGTATGTGCTGGCGAAGTTGCTGTGGAACCCGAACACAAATGTGCAACGGCACATTAATGACTTCCTGCACGGCTACTACGGCAACGCGGCGGGCGCCATCCGCGCCTACATGGAACTGTTGCACCGTCGGGTGCGCGAGAAAGGCTTCCACGCCCACATCTTTGAAGCGCCGACGGTCCCTCACTTGAACGACGACGAATATCTCGCCAGTGCGGAGCGGCTCTTTGACGAAGCGGAGCGGTTGGCGGACAGTGAGGAAATTCGCTTCCGCGTGCGAGTGGCTCGGCTGCCTATCTGGTATGTCAAAATTGCCACCAACCGCGTGACGGACAAAGAACGCATAGCGTTGCTCCGCCAATTTCTCGCCATCGCCCGAAAAGCCGGCATCACCCACATCCGAGAATGGCAAACTTTGGATGATTGGGCGAAGAAGATGGGCGTAGAGTAGGGGACAAGGGATGGGCAAGTGGCGAGGAAGGGACATGATGGGCATGGCAATCGCACCATAAAGCGATACGACTTGCGTCAGACTTCTTCGCACCATTCCGCAAGGCTGTGCTATACTGGACAGACGGCTTGGCAATTGTCCTGAGGGATTGAAAGTCTCAAGCGGGGGAGCGACCATGCCGACGGTGCACCGATACGATGCAGTGATTGTTGGTGCGGGCGGTGCTGGATTGATGGCGGCACTGCATTTGGCACAAGCCGGCGTGCCGACAGTGGTGATCAGCAAACTTTACCCCACCCGCTCCCACACGGGCACAGCACAAGGAGGGATTGGAGCGGCGCTGGGAAACATGGAGGAAGACCACTGGGAGTGGCATGCCTTTGACACCATCAAAGGGAGCGATTACCTCGCTGACCAAGACGCGGTGGAAATCATGTGTCGCGAAGCCATTGATTGCGTTTACTTTCTGGAGCACATGGGCTTGCCCTTTGACCGCACCCCTGATGGCAAAATTCTGCAGCGCCGGTTCGGCGGTCACACGAACAATATCACGGGCGAGCCTGTTCGCCGCGCTTGCCACGCTGCTGACCGAACGGGACACATGATTTTGCAGACCCTCTACCAGCAATGTCTCCGTTACGGTGTCCGCTTCTTCAACGAGTTCTTCTTGACCGACCTTATCCTGACGGGCGATCCTTTAGACCCCGACACCCGATGCGCGGGCGTGGTGGCGTTGGACATCCAGTCTGGGCAGTTGCACATCTTCCACGCTAAAGCGGTGCTTTTGGCGACGGGCGGATTTGGACGCATCTTCAAAGTCACCAGCAACGCCCATACCCTTACAGGAGATGGGTGCGCTGTCGCTTGGCGGCGAGGCATCCCTCTGGAGGACATGGAGTTCTACCAGTTCCACCCGACTGGCATTTACAAGATGGGCATTTTGCTGAGCGAAGCAGCCCGGGGCGAAGGGGCTTACTTGCGAAATGGGTTGGGGGAGCGGTTTATGGAGCGTTATGCCCCCAAATTGATGGAGTTGGCGCCTCGCGATCTTATCAGTCGCGCCATCTACTTGGAAATCCGAGAGGGACGAGGGGTGGACGGGAAGGATTTCGTCCACCTTGATGTCCGCCACCTGCCAAAGGAAGTGCTGGAAAAGAAGTTGCCCGACATTACCGAGTTCGTCCGCACTTACTTGGGCATCAATCCCGAAACCGAGCCTATCCCCATTCAACCGACTGCCCACTATGCAATGGGCGGAATTCCCACCAATGTGGACGCCCAAGTGGTGGTGGACGAACGGAACACACCCCTTTGGGGCTTGTATGCAGCGGGCGAATGTGCTTGCGTCTCTGTCCATGGCGCGAACCGGTTGGGCACCAATTCGCTGGTGGACATTCTTGTGTTCGGGCGGCGAGCGGGGTTGCACATGGCGGAATTCTGCAAAGCCGCCGACTTTGTCCCCTTGCCCCCACGCCCCGAAGCGGTGACAGTGAAGTTGATGGAGCGCTTCTTGAAAAACACCGACAGCGAAGAGCGTCTCGCCCACATCCGAAGGGAACTGCAACAGGTAATGATGGACAAAGCATCCGTTTTGCGGACAGGGGAAGAGTTGCAACAGTGCCTTGACAAGGTTCGGGAGTTGAAGGAGCGCTACTTGCGGGCACGCATTGACGACCGCAACCACACCTTCAATTTGGACTTGATTGAAGCAGTGGAGTTGGGCTATCTATTGGACTGTGCCGAAGCGTTGGTCGCCAGTGCCCTTAACCGAACAGAAAGTCGTGGTGCCCACTATCGCGAAGACTACCCACAGCGAGACGATGCGAATTGGCTCAAGCACACCCTCATCTACCGCATGGCGGAAACGGAATGGCGGTTGACGGGCGATTTGCATTTCCGCTACAAGCCTGTCGTCATCACCAAGTATCAGCCGGCGGAGCGAACGTATTGACCCTTCCACCGAGGACGGGAGCGCTGAATGGCGCTTTTGGAAACGCCGAACGGGATAAGCGGGACAGAGCAAGAATTTCGTCAAGGGCGGCGGAGCACGAAATACCAACGCTCGCTTTCCACATGAGGCGGTCGGTAAGTGTAGGCATCCAAAACCTTCACCCACTGCCATCCTGCCGCTTCCGCCATCTTGCGGATTTCCTCAATGCTGTAAGCGCGCTGCCAATGGACTTCACGAAAGCGTTTCCACTCGCCTCGTTTGTCCTTCACCGCAAACCACATGTCCACGCGGCAAAGCCGTCGCCCCTCGTCATAGTGGCTACGCCAGAAATAGTAAAGCGGCGTTGTCTCTTCGTCGTCGCTGAGGTTGTCTTGGTCAAATAGTCGCTCCCGAAGAGCATACTCGCTGTTGAGGTCAAAAACGAAGTAGCCGCCCGAGCGAAGGTGCGGGAAGGTTCGCACGAACACTCGTGCCAACCGCTCCGGCTCAGTGATGTAGTTGAGGCTGTCAAAGACGCAGATGGCAAGGTCAAAGGGAGGCTCTTCAGGCAGGTTCAAGTCGGCAATGTCCTGCACATAAAATCGGGCATGTCTTGTCAAGCCCATTTGCTTCGCTTTCTCCCGCGCCACTTTCACCATGCCCTCAGAAATGTCAACCCCTACTACTTCGCAGCCGCGTTGGGCGAACTCCAGCGCTACTGTGCCTGTCCCGCACGCCAACTCCAAAATGCGTTGGAAGGAGAAGATAGCGTTAAGTCGGTGCAACAAATCGGTGATGTAGCGAACCCACATCCGATATGGCACATCCTGCATCAGCGTGTCGTAGTAGCGCGGGAGTAGGGTGAACTCGTCAGTGATGGGCACATCATCCCCAAACAACTTCCGAAAGCGCTCGTTCCGTTCCGACATCTTCTGTCACCGTTTCAATTTTGCCGCTGCGCTATCTTGAAAACCCTGATGACGAGTGCCAACATTAAAGCGTCAGCCGCTGCGGGGACGAGTTAAGGCGATGCCGGAGTAATCCCCACAGGGAGTTGAGTGCGATGGGGAACGGGTTAGGAAAAGCGATGCGGCTGAGCCGAATTTTCAACCCGAGTTCGGGCAACGCCATCGTGGTGGCGATGGATCATGGGCTCTTCCTCGGTCCCATCGCCGGAGTGGAGCGCATCCGTGAGGCAGTTGCACGGGTGGTGAAGGGGCAACCAGACGCCCTGCAAATCACGCCCGGCGTCGCTTCTGCAGTCGGCGAGTTTTTGCAAGGGAAAGGAGCGCCGGCTTTTGTGTTACGGGTAGATGCCACTAACATTTGGCGCACCCGCCCTGAGCCAAAGGAGGGCTACCATGTCATCGTCGCTTCCGTGGAGGATGCGCTCCGCATGGGTGCTGATGCAATTGTCGCTTTCTTTTTCGTCGGCTACGAAACGGATGCACAGGAAGCGGCAAACCTGGAACGGCTGGCAACCCTGGCATCGGCGTGCCGCGCTTTTCAGATGCCCCTCATCATTGAACCGTTAGTCATAGAGCGCGGTGCCCACGCCGTTCGTGACCCTGAGCGCATTAAGTTGGCAGTGCGCATTGCCAGCGAGTTGGGTGCCGATGTCCTCAAAGTGGATTACGCAGGTGACCCGAAAAGTTTTGCCGAAATTGTGGATGCAGCCACCGCCCCTGTCTTGGTTCGGGGTGGTCCGAAGATGGACACGGACGAAGCGGTGCTGCAAATGGTCAAGGAAGCGATGGGAGTGGGCGCACGGGGATTGGTGTTCGGGCGAAACATTTGGCAACACGAAAATCCGTCCGCTATCTTGGTGGCACTGCGAGCCATTGTCCACGAAGGGGCAAGCGTTGCCGAAGCCTTGAAGCGCTTGCATGAGGAAGGTCAACGGAGGTGACGAATGCAATGGTCTGGTTGCCGCAACTTTATCCGCCCAAAAAACGCATTACCGTGCACTCTTTGCGGCTCATGGACGAATCCTTGCAACCAGGCGAGCAGTCCCTTTGGCGCTTCTGTGCCGATTGTCGCGATAATCCGCCTTTGAGCGGGCTGAAACGCTGGTGGATGGAGTTGCTCACCTTTTGGCTCTACTGGCTTTGGGATGTGGCAGCATGGGGCGAGCCCCGCATGGTACTCCTGACCGACCGACGGCTGCTCTTAGCGGTCGGCTTGGATTTGCAGGAAGTTCCCTTCGCCGCCATTGAAAGCATCGCCTTCCGCCCCACTCCTTTCCTCAAGCGGGAGACTTGGGAAAAAGCCGGCTTGGAAGTGGGCGAGATCATCATCACCTACGAGGGCGGGCAGCGCCTTCATTTGTGCGTTTATCGCCCTAAGATGGTGATGGAGCGGCTGCAACAGGCGTGGGAAAACTGGAAGCAACAGCAACAAGCCTTGCTCATCAGGCAACCCACCCTTGAGCAAAGCGAAGAGGAATGACGACATCGGCACACAAGAGCAAGGCAGGGTTTGGCGGCGTTGGCTTGCCGCGACGGTGCCCTTCTGTTGCGCATTCCGCCGTTTGCCTCCCCCCTGCTTTTTCCTCTTGACGCCCCCCCTTCGGCTGCGTTAGACTATAATTCCGAGCGGAAAACTTTACTTTGGGGGTGATGAAGGCAATGACATGGCTGACCCATTTGACCGTTTTGGCTCTCGGAAGCGCAGGGATTTTATGGCTTAGTGTCCAACAGCACGGGGAGGGATGGCGGGCGCTGGTGGTATTGGGACTGTTCGGGGCAGTTAGCTTGAGTTTGGGAGCATTAACGGAACAACTCATCCTTTTCGTCTCCCGTCGGGGGCAGGTGTTAGCTGGCAGCGTTGTCCTTTGGACAGTGTTTGGAATAGTTCTGTTGGGAAAGCCGAAGGCGTTGCAAACCGAACATACTCTTCGCCTCTCTGGCGCCTTTGCCCTTTATCCGCTAGCGGTTCGTTGGGCAGAGGAGTTTCAGAAGGTACACCCCAATGTCCGCTTTGACATCACAGGTGGGGGAGCGGGCAAAGGAATTACGGACACATTGGCAGGCTTGGTAGACATCGGGATGTGCTCTCGCGAACCTCATCCTGAAGAGTTGCAAAAAGGAGCAGTGTTTGTGCCCGTCGCCAAGGACGCTGTCGTAGCGACCATCCATGAACGCAACCCTGTCCGTAATTTGCTTTTACGCAAAGGGGTCACAAAGGAAACCTTGCACGCTATTTGGGTGACAAGGCGCATAAAGACTTGGGGGCAAGTCGTCGGCACAAAGGACCCTTCGCCCATCCATGTCTACACCCGCGCCGATGCGGCAGGGGCGGCGGAAACTTGGGCGAAGTTCCTTGTGGGTAAAGAGGGCAAACAGGAAGATTTGAAAGGTGTAGGCGTTTCAGGAGACCCTGGTATGGCAATCGCTGTCGCCCGTGACCCATTGGGCATTGGCTACAACAATATCGCTTTCGCCTACGACCACCGAACGGGCAAACCTATTAAGGGCTTGCTCATCCTGCCCTTGGACCTCAACGGGGACAGGAAACTGGACCCAAGCGAGAACTTTTATGGAAGCCGTCACCAATTGCTACATGCCATTGCTGCCGGTCACTATCCCTCGCCACCAGCCCGCTACCTCTATTTCGTCACCAAAGGTAAACCTGAAGGGGTTGTTGCGATGTTCCTTCAGTGGGTTCTCACAGAGGGGCAGAAAATCGTTCCTCAAGCAGGTTTCGTCCCATTGACCTCCTCTGATGCCTTAACAGCGCTCCAAAAGGTGAGGTGAAAGGGAATGGCAAAAGTGATGTCCCGTCGCCTTTTTTGGGATCGGACCTTCACGGTATTACTTTGGGGCGCTGGATGTTTAGTCATCGGGTTAACAGGTACCTTGTTCACCGCCCTTTTCTGGCGGGCACTGCCCCTCCTGCATCGTCAGCCGTTATCTGAGTTGTTGATGGGAACCCAGTGGCAGCCGGCGAAGGAGGCTTTTGGGTTTCTGCCCTTCCTTATCGGTTCTTTAGGGGTCACTCTGACAGCGATGGCGATAGCAGTGCCCCTGTCGTTGCTAACCGCTGTCTACCTTGCCGAATATGCCCGACCGACAGTGCGCTTGCTGCTCAAGCCAATGGTAGACCTGATGGCAGGCATTCCCTCTGTCGTTTACGGTGTGTTCGGGGTGTTAGTCATCGTGCCAGCGGTGGGAAAACTGGCGGCGTTTGTCAAAACTTATCTTCCGTCGGTACCCTTGTTGACTCCGTCGGCTCCGCCGACAGGCTACAGCCTGCTGGCAGGGGGTATCGTGTTGGCGCTAATGGTATCGCCGACAGTCATCGCTGTCATGGACGAAATTTTGCGCAGCATTCCAATGAGCCTACGGGAAGCAGCCTTAGCGCTGGGGGCAACGCGATGGGAGACGGTGCGGTTCGTTGTCTTGCGGGCAGGGCACCCTGGCATCGTCAGTGCTGTCTTGTTAGGGTTCGCCCGCGCTTTTGGCGAGACGATGGCAGTGGTGATGGTAGTCGGTAATGTCCCGTCCATCCCTAAGTCCCTTTTTGATCCTGCCTATCCGCTACCGGCTTTGATTGCCAACAGTTATGGGGAGATGATGTCCGTTCCCCTTTACGATGCGGCATTGATGCTAGCGGCGTTGTGGCTGTTCCTTAGCGTTCTTGCTGTCAACCTTGTTGCCCAACACTTCCTTCGGCGGGTGAGGCGGGGGTGGGCAGGATGACTTGGCGGCGCCGTCAAGAAAGGTGGATGAAGGTGGCAATGATGGCGGCGACAAGTTTGCTAATCGGGTCATTCTTTGCCTTGCTCACTGTCCTTGTCGTGAAAGGTTGGCAAGCGATTAGTTGGTCAATGGTGGTGAAACTGCCGACAGGAGGCGCCTATTTTGGGGGCGAGGGGGGCATCCTCAATGCGATCGTTGGTTCCCTTCTCCTCGCCGTTGGGGCAACGTCCCTTTCATTGCTCGTGGCACTTCCTACCGCCTTGTTATTACAACCTGACTATGCTGGTCGGAAAAAGTTCGCTCAATTTTTGCGGTCACTGTTGGATGGGCTTTGGGGTGTGCCGTCCATCGTTTACGGTGCGTGCGGATATGCCTTGTTGGTCGCCTTGGGGTGGCGAGCCTGTTTGCTGGGCGGCCTCATCGCCTTGGCGTTCGTGGAGTTGCCCATCATGGTGCGGGCAATGGACGAAGCCTTGGGGATAGTGCCCAAGGCGATGAAAGAAGCCGCTTACGCCCTTGCCTTCACCCGTTATGAAACGATGCGCCATGTTGTCCTTCGGCAAGCCTTACCTTCATTGGTCACGGCAGTGTTGTTAGCCTTCGGGCGGGGCATTGGCGATGCTGCCTCGGTGCTCTTCACAGCGGGTTATACAGACAACATTCCCCGTTCGCTTTTTGACCCTGTCGCCTCCCTGCCCCTTACTGTCTTTTTCCTGCTCAATACGCCCTTTGAAGAAGGTCAACGACGAGCCTATGCTGCTGCTTTCGTTTTGCTGGTGTTGGTGTTGGCGGTTAACGTGTTGGCGCGGGTGATAACGAAGCCCCTTTCTCGCTATATCGTCCGATAAAGGTGATGAGACGATGCCACGCATTGTCGTCCGCAATTTGTCGGTATATTACGGGAGCCATCAAGCCTTGCGGGATGTTAGCGTGGAAATCCCTGACGGGCAAATCACGGTAGTGTTAGGGCCTTCAGGTTGCGGCAAAACAACCTTCCTGCGCTGCTTGAACCGTTTGATTGACCTGACAGAGGGGGCGAAGGTAACAGGGGAAGTCTTCCTTGATGGCGAAAACATTCTCGCTAAAGATGCTGACTTGTTGCGGTTACGCCAAAAGGTCGGGATGCTTACTCAAAAGCCCCAAGTCTTTCCGATGTCCATTTACGAGAATGTCGCCTTCGGAGCTTGGCTGAAGGGACTTCGGGACAAGAAAGCCCTAGACGAGTTGGTGCGCCAATGTTTGCAGCGGGTGCACCTTTTAGAAGAGGTGAGGGATCGGCTTTTCGCCCCTGCCTTCCAACTTTCCGTCGGTCAACAGCAGCGGTTGTGTTTGGCGCGGGCGCTGGCGGTGGAGCCAGAAGTTTTGCTCTGCGATGAACCGACTTCCGCACTGGATCCACTCTCAGCGCAGAAGGTGGAAGAGTTGTTTCGGGAACTAAAGGAGCGCTACACCATTGTCCTCGTCACCCATTCCCTTCGGCAAGCGAAGCGGCTGGCGGACTATGTCCTATTTTTCTACATGGGCGAACTGGTGGAACACGGGCCAGCCCAACAGGTCTTCAGCGAACCGAAGGAGGAGCAGACAAAGGCGTTTCTTACAGGGGTGATTGGGTGAAGGGGATCAACCCGACAGTAACTCATCCACCAAAACGGAACATCCTCGCAATTCACTTCCCGCCGCTCGCCCAAGGAGGATAAACCCTTCGCCTACCCTGATGCCCACATCTTCCGTCAAGACCGCCATGACGGAGCCGCGATTGGCAAGGTCGTAATGGCACAACAATCCCCGTTCGCCCTCACCGACCTCCATCAGCGTGTCGGGATGGAGGACTTTCGTCCGCGCCCAAGGCGGCGGCAGATGCACCCGCATTCCGTCGTGGCGGTAAGGCGCGCCAAGAACACCGTCGTAAAATTGCGAACTCAGTTCCGCCATGCCATATTCGTTGACGCACCATTCAGCGGGAATGCCGAAAATGCGCTCGTAAAGCCGATACAACTCCTCCCGCTCCATCTCCCGAGAGCGCCCTTTAAACCCACCCGTGTCCATCAACCGGCTTCCTTCAGGCAAACGAAAAGTGACATTGTTGTCAAGACACCAGTCCAAAAAGTGCACGAAGGAGAAGGAAGTTCCAAGCATCATCACGGGCTTGCCCCTTTCTTCCGCTTCTTTCAGCCATCTCGTCAACTCTTCCGCCAACAACCTACCACCCCTGATGAACCACCCACTTCGCTGCTCCGTCTCGCTCTGTGCTCTATGCTCCCTGTCCCCCGTTCCACGCTCCTCGCTCCCTGCTTCGTGCTTCGTGCCCCACGCTCGCAAAATCGTTGCTAACATATGCCCCAAGGACGAATGGGGCAATTCGTCGGGAGGCGGGAACAGGATGGCGATGGGCATCAAGTGACGCTCCGGGAGCAGATGGGGTTCAAACCAACGGAGCACGGAAGTTTCGTAAAGGCGCAGGTTGAAAATGAAATGGCGGCTTCTTGCTTGCTCACCGAAGGTTGTGCCGCTGGACAGAAAAACTGCTTCTGCCTGTTCCACGGGTTCGCAAGCGACCTCTATCACTTTGAAGGCTTGGGTGGGCACAGGGGGAATTTGCGCCCAATGGGTGACCGTTGCAGGTGTTACACCCCGCTGCTGGCATAAACGCCGATATGGCTCATTGCGCTCAAACTGGTAAGCAAACAACTCCAACGCCAACTTGTTGAAAGCCCCTTCCTCCCGCTCACCCCGTTCTATGAACGCCAAAATAGCGGCATCCAAACGCCTTGCCTCCACACCTTTCGCCTCCTTGCTTTCACAGCGACAACGCTCCGCTGAGTTGTCAGGGAATGACAGAGAGNGAAAGGTTAGTGCTGCTACACCGCTTGGGAAGTATGCATGCGGACGAATTCGGTGATGATATGAAGGAGCAACTCTACGCTTTGCAAAGCGGACGGGATGTCAAGGCGCTCGTTTTCAGGCGAGTGGGGACTTTCTTCGCCACAGCAAAGGAGCACGCACCGAATTCCGTGCTCGTTGAAAATGTTGGCATCGCTTCCGCCCCCGGTGCTTTCCCATTGGGGCGTCAAGCCCATCTTCGCTAAAGCGGCTGCCACCAACCGAGCAGGCAAGTCCGTTTCGGCGATTCGGAAGGCTCGGTAGACTTCCCAGACCTGCACTTCTGCCTTTCCGCCTCCTTTTTCAGCTTCCCCCTCCAGCAGGGAGACCATGTGGGCAATTTGAGCCTCCAACTTGCGGGGGTCATGGCTTCTGGCTTCCCCCCAAATTTCCACTTCCTCGGGCACAATATTGGTCGCCAAGCCGCCCCGAATGATGCCAATATTCGCCGTCGTTTCATAGTCAATTCGTCCCAAACGCATCGCTGCAATGGCTCGCGATGCCAGTTGAATGGCGTTGATCCCCTTTTCGGGCGATACGCCTGCATGGGCGGCTTTCCCCTTGACAATTGCTCGTAGGCTTTTCTGGGATGGGGCTTGAACGATGACGCGGTTGACGGGTGGCCCACTGTCCAACACGAACCCAACTTGTGCGCTAATTTGCGAGTAATCCAAGTGCTTGGCGCCGTGCAATCCTGTTTCTTCGCCGACGGTGAATACGATTTCCAGCGGTCCGTGCGGGATGCCATCTTCACGGAGCACTCGGAGCAGTTCCAGCAACACGCAAACTCCCGCTTTGTTGTCAGCGCCCAAGATGGTCGTGCCATCGGAACGAACTTTATCACCCTCCACGATGGGTTTGACATTCTCGCAGGGGACAACCGTATCCAAGTGAGCGTTCAAGAAAAGGGGCGGGACATCAGGGACGGTCCCCGCGACCTTAACGATGAGGTTGCCTTGCTCCCCGCCAAAGGCGCGTCCCGCTTCGTCCTCCTTTACTGGCAACCCCAATTCGCGCAATTTCGCCTTTACTGCCTCGGCAACCTTCCCTTCGCGCCCGGATGGGCTTGGGATTTGCACTAACTTTAAGAAGTCCGCCAGAAAGCGCTCCCGATTTATCGGCATCGCACATGACCCCCCTTTGGTGAAAGGCTGTCAAGCGCCCTCTCAATCTTAGCACAACCGCTCCTTGACAACCTTGCGCTTTGTCGTCAACCTTTTACTGGCAGCGGTGGCATAATCAGAATGCCGCAAGGAAAACTTTGGTGGCACGGAGGCGATGGACATGTCCAAAGGGACGATGATCGCGTTGCTGTTGGGGGTTGTGGCGGTGATTGTGGGCATTGTGTTGGTTGCTGCTTGGTGGGGTGACTTTTTGACAGTTCTAAAGGGTGCTCTCGGTCCCATGCTGGTGCTGGGAGGGGCGCTTGTCATCGCTATCGCTTGGAGTGAATACCAAGCGGCGAAGGAAATGGAGCGGTTGACGACGCAAGCCCAACAATCTGTGGCAGCCCCATCTTCGCAACCGCAAGCGAGCGGGGAGCAAACTTCGCAGCAATGACGGGACTACTAGAGTATCTTGGAACGGAGGCAGTTGGAAGGACGATCGCCCTATGGTGACCTGCGATGGCACGCCATTTAGTCCACCCAACAACCGAAGACCAAATTTGCCCTGCCCGCAAGTTGGCGCTGCTGGCGCTGGTAGAAGTGGAGAAGAAGGCGGCATATGTCAACCTTTCGCTGCGGGAGTTGTTACGGCAGAAACGCCTGCCGGCTAAAGAGCGGGCAATGGCGACGGCTTTAGCATTGGGTGCCACCAAAATGCGCCTTTACCTTGACCACATCATTCAGCACTTCTGCGATTACGAGTTGAAAGAGTTGCCCCTCTTCGTTCGCAACATTTTGCGCCTTGCCGCCTACGAGTTGATTTTCTTCCGCCACCCTGCTCCCATCGTTGGGAGTGAGTATGTCAAGTTGGCGAAGCGGTTTGGACACCCAGGGACAGCAGCGCTGGTCAACGCCATCGTCCGTCGGATGGGCGAAAGGTGGCGAGAGGTGCCCATCCCTTCCCTTGAGGATGACCCTGTCGCCCATATCAGCATTACGACTTCCCATCCGCAATGGATGGTGCGGCGGTGGCTCTCCTTCTGGGGCGTCGCAGAAACCCTCGCCCTTTGTCGTGCCAACAACGAAGTGCCGCCGTTATGCATCCGTGTCAACCTCAAATACACCGAGCGCGAGTTAGTAGCGCAAGTGTTAGAGTTTTGTTGTCGCAAAATTGAGCCGAGCCCTTGGGTGCCTGAGTGTCTTCGTTTGGACACCACCTGTGATGTCACTAAATTGCCTGGCTTTATTGGGGGGCTGTTTACTGTTCAGGATGAAGGGGCGATGTTGGTGCCCTACCTGTTGGAGCCTAAGCCGGGTGACCTCATCATTGACGCTTGCGCCGCTCCGGGAGGCAAAACGACCCACATTGCCGAGTTGACCAAAGACGAAGCCGAAATCATCGCCGTTGACACTCACCCCTCGCGCCTGAAGTTGGTGGAAGAGAACGCCACTCGGCTCAAACTTTTCAGCATCAAGACCCTGCAGGGCGATTGGACGGAGTTGGCGGAGCAGTTTGTCAACCGAGCCGACAAGGTGCTCTTGGATGTCCCTTGCTCTGGCACAGGAACTCTTCGCCGAAAGGTGGATGCTCGCTGGCACAAAAGCGAAGAGCAAGTGAAAGAGTTGGCGGCTTTGCAAGAGCAACTTTTAGAAGCCTCCGCTCTCGTTGTCCGCAAAGGTGGGGTGATCGTTTACGCTACCTGCAGTTTGGAGCCCGAGGAAGATGAGGAAGTTGTCAAAGCCTTTTTGGAACGCCATCCCGAATTCGTGGTGGACGACCCGCGTCCCTTCCTCCCCGCTGAAATTCCTGAGGCAGTCACACAGGAAGGCTTTTTGCGCTTGTACCCTCACAAACACACTACGGACGGCGTATTCGCCGTGCGACTGCGAAAGGTGGGTTGACGAAAAAGGGTGATAGAGAGTGCGAGTAATTGCAGGCATTAGCAAGGGCACACAACTGAAAAGCCCCCCGCACGGACGGGTGCGCCCGACCAGCGACCGCATCCGCACTGTCCTGTTTGACATGCTGGGGCAATTGGTCATAGACAGCCACTTTCTTGACTTGTGCGCCGGAACAGGTTCCGTCGGCATAGAAGCGCTCAGCCGAGGCGCTGCCCGCGCCGTCTTCGTGGAGATTGATAGTCGGTGTGTGGAGACCATCAAGGCTAACTTGCTGCTCACGAAACTTTTTGACCGAGCCCGCATTGTCAAGGGTGATGCTCGCCGCAAGTTGCCGCAACTTCTGGCAGAAGGGGAACGGTTTGACATCGTGTTCATGGACCCGCCTTACGGGACTGACTTAGCGGGACAGTTGCTGGCTTGGCTTGGAACGCACACCGAGTTGTTGCGAAGACCTCGGTTAGTCGTTGTGCAGCAATTGGCACGGGAAAGTTTGCCCGAAGAAGTAGGAGAGTTGAAAGCCTTTGAGCACCGACGGGTCGGTGAGCATGTGTTGCGCTTCTTCTCGCCGACTGGTGACTGGGGGGAAAAGCGATGATTCGCGCTGTCTATCCCGGCACTTTTGACCCCGTGACCAACGGGCACTTGGATGTGATAGAGCGGGCAGCCAGAATTTTTGACGAACTCATCGTTGCCGTTACCACTAACCCTGCCAAAACCCCTTGGTTCACACTGGAGGAGCGGGTGACGATGCTGAAGGAGTGCTGCCAACATCTGTCCAATGTGCGGGTGGAAGCCTTTGATGGTTTGCTGGTCAACTTCGCCCGGAAGGTGGGAGCGAAGGTCATTATCAAGGGGCTACGGGCAATTTCTGACTTTGACTACGAGTTCCAAATGGCTGCCATCAACCGAAAGTTAGCGCCCGAAATTGAGACCCTCTTCCTGATGACCAGCCTGCCCTATGCTTACCTGAGTTCCAGCGCTGTCAAGGAAGTAGCGTCGTTGGGTGGATGCTTGAAAGAACTCGTGCCCGAAAATGTCGCTGAGCGCCTGCACCAAAAAGTGATGGAAAGGAGGCGATAGCCATTTCGGATATCTATCGCGCCATCACGGAACTGGAGGAACTGGTTCAGAATGGGCGACACCTTTTGGGGCGCTGGGTCGTCATTGACGAAGAATTATTTACCACCAAATTGCACCGAATGCGTGCTTCGCTGCCTGACGAAATCCGCAAGGCGATGGAAATTCAACGGGAAAGTGAGCGTTACCTGCGGGCAGCCCGAGAGGAAGCCCAGCGTATCGTAGAGGATGCCAAACGGGAAGCCGACCGCATTCTTGAACATGCCCGTCAGGAAGCGGAACGTATGGTCGCCGAAAGCCTCATCGTCCGACAAGCCGAGCAGCGCGCCCACGAAATCGTAACGGAAGCCGAGCGAGAAGCCACAATGCGCCGGCAAGAAATGGACGATTACATCCGCAATGTCCTCAACCGATTAGAGCGCTTCGCCCGCCGTTTGCTGGAAGTGGTAGAGGAAGGACGCCGGGAGTTGCAAGGTTGATGGTCGCCCCCATCCATTTTTAACGGGGAAAGAGGTGACAGGGAATGAGTTGGTATGCGGGTTACGGTGAAGCGGATATTACGCCGCCCATCGGTGTTTGGTTGACAGGGTTTGCTGCCCGCACGAAACCTTGCGACGCAATTCACGACCCCCTTTCCGCCCGTGCGTTGGTGCTGAAAAATGGTCAAGGCAAATGTGCCGCTTTGCTGACTTTGGACTTAATCGCCTTGACAAGTCAGCAAGTTTCTCAATTGCGCCGGTTGGTGCAGGACTGGACGAGTATCCCGCCACAAAACCTGCTCATCAACTGCTCCCATACCCACTCTGCCCCAGCAGTGGGTGAGTTAGTGGCATCCTCTATGGGCATCCCTGACCCTGCCTACTTGGATGTCACCATCCGAAAGGCAGCGACGGCTGTGAAGGAAGCATGGGCGAACTTAACACCTGCCGAACTGTTCTTTGGGTCTTCCGAGTGCCACATCAGCATCAATCGCCGCCAACGAATGCCCAACGGGCGCATCGTGATTGGGCGAAACCCAGAGGGAAGTGTTGACCCGAAAGTCAATACCTTGGTTGCCCGAACGGAGGACGGGCATCAAATCGTTGCTTTTGCCTATGCCTGTCATCCCGTCGTTTTGGGCGAGAACAACTATGCGGTCACAGCCGATTATGTGCACTTCGCCCGGGGTGGGGTGGAAGAGTTTTTTGGGAGCGGAACGCAAGCGCTTTTTTTACAAGGTTGCGCGGGCAACATCAATCCAAGAGAGCGAGGCACTTTTGACATTGCTCGCCGATTAGGGCAAGAGTTAGCGGCAAGCGTCCTTCAGGCTGTCCTGCGGGCAGAGCCCGTTGTGGGCGAGAGCGTTGGGAGCGTTATTGGCACCTTGAAATTGCCCCTGTTACCGCCCCCCTCCCCAAAGCAATTGCGGGAGCATCAGCGAGTTTTCCAAAAAAGGGCAAAGACTGCTCAGCGGGAGGGGCGCTTGGGCTGGGCTCGGTGGCAAAGGGAGGAAGCCGAATGGGCAAAGCGAGTGTTGAAAGCCTTGCGGGAAAAGGCATTGCCAACCTACGAACTCATGAACGCTCAAGTGCTGCGGATAGGGGATGTAGCCTTTGCCAGTTTGGCGGCAGAAGTCTTTGCGGAAATTGGGTTGACCATTCGCCACCAATCGCCTCTGCCGCGCACTGTCCCTTTAGGCTACACGAATGGCTGCATCGGCTACTTACCAACAGCGACAGCATATGAGGAAGGCGGCTACGAAGTGGAACAAGCCTTCAAGTTCTATGGGCGCTTGCTGATGCATGCTCCTGAAAGCGAGCAGATAGCGACGGAATGGTTGCTACGGCAGTTGAAGCGGGTGGCTGCAGCGCCACCTTCATGAAAGGTCATTCCCGCACGAAGGGGCGTAAGAATTCGTGCCATTTAGGGTTGCGGAGGGCTTGCATGAGTTTGGCATAGCCCATGTAGGGCAAGTAGGCGGGTTTGCGGGGGCGCTTCCGCAAGGTCATCCCTGCTTCTTCAGGAGTGCGATTGCCCTTCTTGTTGTTGCAGCGGGTGCAGCAGGCAACCAAGTTCTCCCAATCGGTCTTCCCGCCCCGGTCGCGCGGAATCACATGGTCAATGGTCAAGCCCGGTCCCCGATAGCCGCAGTATTGACAGGTGTAATCGTCTCGGATGAGGATGCTGCGACGGTTGAGCCGAACCCGAGCTGGGGGACGATGGGCATATGCCATTAACCGAACGACAGAAGGCACCGGCAACTCTTCCCGAGCCGCATGGACGACCAAGCCGCCCTCAGACTTGACCATCTCGGCTTTCCCCTTCAGCAGCAGGACAATCGCCCGCTTGACGGAGACAATGTTCAGGGGCTCGTAATTGCGGTTGAGCACCAGCACAGGTGCGTTGAGAACGCCGTCCGTTGGATGGAAGGCTGTCACCTCCTCTCTGCGTCTGTCCGTTGGCTTAGTGCTGTGCATGGTTGGTCACCACGCGTAAAAACGCATCGGCTTTAATTTTGCCGCATAAATCCCACCCCGTTCACCCGAATGGAGGCAGGCTCGCCCAACTGTCCGTCCACTTCAAAGCGAACAGGCAAAAATTGCTCCAAAAGCCAAATATGTGTGAGGGTGTGCTGAGTGAGGGCACTGGTGCGGATGACAGAAGTCCCGTCGGCTAATGCCATGAACAGCACCAATTGGTCGGCAAGGTGTTTGTCGACGGGAGCAGTGGTGCGCCAATATTGGGCGAACTCGTCTGCGGCTTCGTCGGCAACTTTCTCGGCAGGCTTCCCTAACTCGCCCAGTGCCGAGAAGCCGGCAACCACTTGCTCAAATTCCGCCGCAAGGAACACGATGGTGCCGGTGGAAGGGGAGGGTAACTCACGGATGCCCACTTCAAGATCGCTTTGCCGAAAGCCCATGTTTAACAACCGGTTGACGGCTTGGTTGGCTTGTCGGACAGCAATGGAGCGCTTCAGGTTGGACAGAGCACTCACAATCCAGATGCGCCACAACTTCCCCCGCTCCGTCAAGGTGAGGGGTCGCAGTGGGAAATGGGCAGGACGAATGGTAGCGCTCAACTCGCCCCCGCCCTTCGGGAACCATCCCGCCTTGACAAGGGTGAATTCAGCGCTCGCCCCCATTCGTTGCACCATTGGCAAAAACACATGCGCCAAGTAGTCGTAAGGTGGGCTGAAGGGGACATGAGTGCCACAACGGATAATGCGGACAGTGGACGGGTGTGGGGCAAAGGAAAGGGCAGGAAAGACCGTTTGGAAAACGAGAGTGCCCGAACCGGCACTCGGTTGGTCTACAGAGACATCAAAGGTGAAGGTGCCACCTTTCAACCGGTGCGGGACGAACCGCAGTTCGGGGCTATTGACTTTCGCTCCCTGCACTTCAGCATCGCTGACAGCGGCAGCCGCCCGCACGGCAGTCAAATGTTGCGGGCGAAGCCCTGGATTTTTCCGCCCCGCTCGGATGTTGACAATGTGCAACGGTTTGCCAGTGAGGGCGGAAAGCGCCAAACTGCTGCGCAGAATTTGTCCGCCCCCTTCGCCGTAACTTCCGTCAATGGTCACCCACTCCATTCACCGACACCTCTTTCGCCCTATAATCGGTCACGGTGCTCTAAGATGGCTGTAGGCAAGTATGCGATGCTTGTCGGTTTAGCGTTAACGGTGTTGGGAGGCTGCGAGCGTCCCTACCCGACTCGCATGGCGGTTTTCCGCACCTCATTGGAAGGTCGGACGGTAGGGCAGCGGCACAATGCTTTGAAAGCGGCCCGCTCTTTGAATGGGGCAATGGTGATGCCAAAAGGGGTGCTGTCTTTCAACCAACGGGTCGGCTCGTGGGTGCGGGAGCGCGGGTTCGTCCGAGCCCCCGTGAGCATGGGCGGCGTTTTAGTGCCTTCCTGGGGCGGCGGGGTTTGCCAAACCGCCACGACGGTGTATGGGGCGGCTTTGCTGGGAGGGCTGGACATCGTTGAGCGCCATCCCCACGCCATTGCCCCTTCCTATGTGCCGATGGGCATGGATGCCGCCGTCGCTTTCGGCGTTGCCGACTTGAAAATTCGTAACCCTTTCTCTTTCCCTGTCCGCTTGGAATGCGAGGCAGAGGACAACCAATTGGTTTGTCGGGTTGTCGGCTTGATGACCCGAAAGCAAGCGAAAGAGTATCGTCGCCTTCGGTTCTCCTTGCGCCGGGAGTTTCTAAGCGACACATGGGTGCGGTTGTGGCGGCTCCACTTCCGCGATGGCAAGTTGGTCAAGCAAGAGTTGTGCCATGAAAGTCTCTACCTGCGCCACTAGTCAGTTCAACACAGGCGCCTTTTCTGCCTCCATCGGCGGGCAGCGGCTTTTTGGCGTTGAAGGGATGAAAGTAGTTCGGCGAAGCGGCGGGCGTCATCAAACTCTTGGTAGACGGAGGCGAAGCGGATGTAAGCCACATCGTCCAACTCCAACAACTTCGCCATCACCATCTCACCAATCTCGCGGGAGGTGATTTGGCGGACACCCCGTCGGTGCAACTCCCATTCAATCTCATCAGCGGCTTTCCGAATTTGCTCGGGCGTCACGGGGCGCTTTTCGCATGCCTTCATCATGCCGATTTCAATCTTTTGGCGATTGAAAAGTTCGCGGCGCCCGTCCTTCTTGATGACCCAAATGGGGTGCAAGACTAATCGCTCGTGGGTTGTAAAACGCATCCCGCAATGACGACAGAAGCGACGGCGTCGCACTGCCGTCCCACTGTCAATGAGGCGCGAGTCAATCACCCGCGTGTCTTGTGCCCCGCAACGCGGGCAAACCATTGCCCCACCACCGTCCAAAAAGGTGATGGCGAAAGTTGCCCTACTCGCAGACGCAGAAGAGGCATCTTCGCCCTTCTCGCTCAGCGGCAAAGAAGAGCCACAACCGATGGTCGTGCCAAAACAGGTAGGGGCTGGCAGGGGATTGCACCCCTTCAAAAGTCAGGGCGACACCTTCCAACAGCCGCCAGCGCCGCAAATCTTCCGAAACCGCTACTCGCAGCCCTTGTCCGTCACTCGCCAAAAGCCACCATTGTCGCCCTTCCCGAACAAGGAACGGACGACCTGTCAAGTAGTTCGGCACGAACTGCACCAGCGGGTTTTCCATGTCCCGCGACCAAACAAGGAAGTCAGTGGACAAAGCGACCCCCAAAGAGGGCAATCCGTTGCGCCCAACATAAAAAAGCCAAAAAAGGTGCTCCCGTTCCAGAAGGCAAGGTGTAGAGAGCCCCGTTCGCTCCCATGCATCGCCCTCTTGAGCGGTCAAGATGGGGTTAGCCTCAAAAGGTTGCCATCGCTCCAAGTCGGGCGAGAAGGCTAACTCCAATTTGCCCCAACACTCGCTCCCTTCAGTGACCCGCACATACACCATCCAAAAAACACCGCGCCGTAGTTTTGCAAAAGGCTCGTCCAAGTCGTTGTGGCGGAGCACCCAGGCGGCAGCAATATGGCGTCCTTGCATTCCATCCCATAAAACTCCGCGCCGCTCCCAATGCTGAAGGTCAGGACTGACCGCAACGCCGAGGCGGAAAAAGTGCCCGTCAAAGCCCGTGTAGAACAACTGCCAAACTCCTTCATGACGGAGAACGATGGGGAAGTCTGCGCGGAAGGCATCAAAGTCAGCGGGATTTTCCGATGGCTCAAGGACAAGGTGCGGTTGCAACGCCGAAAGGCGCTGCAACCTTTCCAGAAGCGTTGCTTCATTTGCCATCTCGGCTTCCCCCCTATTGTTTGGGTTGGCTGCCACAAAAAGTCTGTCACCTTCCCTTTCTGCTGTCATCCAATGGGGCATGGGGAGTTTACCCGAACCAGACCCCGTAGCGTTGGAAAGGCGGTTTGCCCGTCGTTGACCACAAGCCCCAAAGGACGCCTGCGACGAGGTAATGACCGAGGGCGAAACCAAGCATGAAAGGCACCGTCCGCCGATACAATCGCCCACCCCCGTATCGGAGCACTAAAAACTTCGTCACCCACACGACCAAAAAGGACCACCAAACCAAATCGCCGTAAGCGCCTGCAATGGCGAAGCCTAACGGGTGAAAAGGCGAAGTAGGGAAATTGAAGCGAACCAAGCCGAACAAAAGAGTCAAAACCACACCAGCAACGGTCGCCACAATGCGCGGGACATCGGGAGGAAGGGGGGTCGTTCGGTAACTGACAATGGCGGAGTATTCAGCACTGGCGTGCCATTGCCCCCAAATCCCCCCTTCCCGCAAATTAATTGCCCCGCTGGCATAATAGGGCACCAAGTGGAAGTAAAAGCCCATCACCACGCCGATGATAACAGCAAAAACGCTCAACCGCACCCACAGCCGAACAGGATAACCTACTTGCTCGCCCAACCGAATGTTCTCCAGTTGCGTGGCAGTGTAGGAGTGGAAGAAACCGCGCGCCATGAAGGTGAAGATGGCAAACGCCGTCATACTCTTAATGCCACCCCACCCCATCACCCGTTCCGTGCCCAGCGTGTAGAGGATGACCTTCTTGTGCTGGTAGAAGGGGAATAGCCACACCATCGGCGCACCTACTTCCGCTCGGATTCGCGCGTAAACGAGTGCTACCAACAAGGTCAGCAGCAAGTAGATGCTTGCAAGAATAGGATGCATCCCCGCTAACACCAAGAATGCCAAAACGCCGCCAACACCAAGCACCAGCCAAATTACCGTTTCGCGTGGTGGAAGGGCATCCCGCTCGTTTTCCCACTGTGTCAACCTGAGAAGGGCTTTGCTCCAATCCCGAAGGTAATGGCGGGCAGCATAAAAGAGCAATGCTGCTGTCGCCAAATAAGCCCCCAACCCTTGCTCTTGGGTGAAAGGGTAGCCCGCCCACTGCCATCCTAACGCCCGACCGATAAGGGCTTCCACCTTGAACAAAGCGTAAGTGAACCAAACGGTGAACGCCACTTCCGTCGGCATCAAATAGCCCAGCCCGATGACTTCGGGGCGATACCAAAGTGTCAAGGGGCGCAAAGCATCCAAGGGTGGGGCGGTAAAGTATTGCCCCAAGTCGTAAAACTTGCCCGGTGCAGGGAACTGCGGGAAGAAAGCGTTGGCGATGTTGAGGGCGTTGTAGAAGGCAGAAAGGGAAAAGCCAAGCCACATAAGGGGATCACGCCAAAACTTTGGTAACCCTTCAGGGGACGCCTCTTCCGTCGCCCGCAGGGGCAGGTAAAGGAGCGGGAAGACCAATCGCTCGTGCTCCCGCCACCGCTTCTCAAACACACACAAAATTCCCGTCAAGGCAACCCAATAGAGAGCGAAAAAGAGCGTCCATGAACCAATGGGGCGAAGCCACGCTTCCCAAGGGACTTTGGCATCAGGGCGTCCCTGATACAAGTCGCGAATGAGGGCAAACTCCTTCGGCACCAACCAGTCAGGGATGGAAGGCGTTACCAAGTCAAGGCGCAACTCGGGTTGCATCCGCTCATAGTAAATCGGATAGGTGGTCAGGGAGAGCACGAAGCGCAAACTACCACACGCAGGCACAGCGGTAGCGATGGTGCAAAAGGCGTAAACGAACAGCATTTCGCTCCGCGAAAGGGCAAGGGTAGGGAAGAAGCGGCGCAGGAGGGGATTGACTAAAAGCAGCAACAGCAAAGCGCCCAAGGCGGGGATGGGCGGAACGGCTTCCGTGATCTGGGAAGCGAGGACGACCACTTCCGCTTGCTTCATCCACCAACCCCCGAACAAAGTTAGTGCCAAAGCCAACCCCAGAAGGTAGGGGAGGCGGGAAAGGCGAAAGGCGGTTACTGTCGGAATGGGCAATACCGCCGCCACTTCCTTCGCCATCGCCCTATCAGCACTCCTTCCGCAAAAACTTTTGTCGCCCTAAGTCTAACCCCTTCCCGCACCTTCCGTTAACATACGCTCACAACCCGCCTCGTCAGGTCGCTTGACGCTCATTCGGCAAGCATGCTAAACTTGCCATACCCTTGACAGAAATGCATGAGAAGGAGATAACAGCCCGATGGGAAGGTGACGAAAGATGGCAGTGCGTGTGGGCATCGTCGGCTACGGCTATGCAGGGCGCGTCTTTCACGCACCCCTGATCGCTCAAGTGAGCGGACTTCAGCTTTATGCCGTTGCTTCTCGCGATGAAGGGCGACGGGTTCAGGCACAGAAGGATTGGGGCGTGGTCGTTTACGCTTCTCCCGATGAGTTGTTTGCTGACCCGAAGGTGGATTTAGTCGTCATCGCCACGCCCCACAACACCCATCACCCATTGACAAAATCCGCTTTACAAGCGGGCAAGCATGTGGTTGTGGACAAGCCTTTCACCCTTACGGTGGCGGAAGCCGACGATTTAATGGCCGAAGCGAAGCGCCAAAATCGCCTTCTCAGTGTCTTCCACAACCGCCGCTTAGATTGGGATTTCTTGACTGTCAAACAGGTTATCGCACAAGGTTGGTTGGGTGAAGTGTGGCTGATGGAGTTGAATGTGGGGCGCTACGGTCCGACAGGGCGATGGCGTTCGGAGCGGGAGAAGATGGGCTCGCTTTTGCACGATTGGGGCGTTCACCTGATTGACCAAGCCCTGCTTTTGATGGGGAAACCGAAGCAAGTGATGGCGTGGCGCCACTTTCGCGTTTGGCAACAAAGCGTAGAGAGTTTCTTCCGCACCATCCTTGACTATGGAGATGGTCGCACTGCCATTGTTGAAGTCAACTACTTGCGGCGAGCGGAGCGCCCCCGTTGGTATGTTTTGGGTGACAAAGGTGGGCTTGTCAAATTTGGACTTGACCCGCAAGAAGATGCCCTAAGGCAAGGCGACATCACAAGGGCACGGGAATCCCCCGAACATCGGACGAAAGTCTGGGCGGAACTGGACGGACATCTCGCCGAAATCACGATGGACAGCCTCCGAGGGGATTGGCGCGATTACTATCGCAACATCGCCGCCGCCTTAAACGAAGGTGCCGAATTGATGGTCAAGCCCGAAGAAGCCCGCGAAGTCATCCGCATTGTGGAGTTGTCAGTGCAATCTGCTGAGACGGGACAACCTGTCCCCGTCTGAAAGGCGCCATTTCGTAACAATGGCGCCCCTTGTTAAAATCTGGAGGTGGGTGAGCGCACATGACACTAACTTTGCAAGGACTTGGAAAGTTTGCTCAAATGGCTGGACGAAGACCCGCAGTTCCGAGCCGCCCTGCGCCAGAAAATTCTGGGCGACGGCTTTCCCGTCCAACTCCACATCCCCACCGATTGGATGGCGCGGGGGGACGAACGCTTAGAGCGGTTGGGGGCACGAATGGATGCATTCGTGCTACCTTGGCGCCCTTAGGTTAAGACTTGTCCTTTGACATTAACTCTGGCACTTGGAGGGAAGGAACGATGAAAGTCCGAAAACGCCGAACCTTTCAGCCTGTGTCATTCTCGCGACGCCCCATTTGGGCGTTGCTGGCAATTCCCTTGCTGCTCTTGGCGGTTGGGGCACAACGCTTAATGGTGCCATCCGCAAAGCGTCCCTTGCGGGCAGTTCGGGTCATTGACGGTGACACAATCGTGCTGTCCGACGGTCGCACTGTCCGCTACATCGGTGTTGACACTCCTGAGCACGGTCAACCTTTCTACGAGGCTGCCAAAAACTTCAACCGAAAGTTAGTTCAAGGCAAGGTCGTGGAGTTGGAGTTGGATGTGGAGCGTTATGACCATTACGGGCGATTGTTGGCATATGTCTTCGTTCGGGATATGAAAGGTCAGCGCATCTTTGTCAACGCTGAACTCATTCGCAACGGGTTTGCCCGCGTTTATACAAAA
>JGI25065J35084_100005_pt1 | contig 31148 bp, 27 predicted proteins | sample Antgeofumaro1A2A_FD_35084 | JGI IMG/M metagenome (IMG submission 35084)
CTTGTGGGGCATCGGGGTCATACCAACCCAACGCCAACCCCAACGGCAAAACGAAAGGCACAGGCGCATTGTGGGCTTGACCGGTCGGGAAGGTCATCGTCTTTGCCCACTCTTCGCGGTTCATGGCTTCAGGATTGTCAAGGCGCTTGAGCAAATCCCGCCACCCGTAAATGGCTTCCGTCAAGGGGTGACGGGAGAGGGCGAAAGTGAGCCAGCGTTGCGGCTCGCCGGGCGGTCCGGGCGGACCGAGAAGACCCCGCACATCGTTCAGGGGGCGTGAGAGGCGGGCATGGGTCAAAAAGCCCCGCACGAAGGCTCGGTAGTGAAACCGTTCCTCGCCGTAGAAGTGGCGAAGGTAGAAGAAGGCAAAGGCATAAGCGCCGAAGGGGCAATGGCACCCCGTCCGTTGGTTGAGCCACCAAGTCCCACCCCGCTTGCCCGCATGGACAGTAAAGTAACGCTCGGCGTTGACCGTCCAAGTCATCAAGTGCCACAAAAGGATGCGCTCCCGTTCTGTTGGCGGGTCGTTGAGGGCAGCCAATGTCCAGGCAAAAACATTCATGTCACCCAAACGGGTCGCCAGAAACTCTCGCAAACGCTGCACTTCTTCCACACTCTCGCCCATCTCGGCTGCCACCAAGTCAAGGAAGGCTGCCACAAAGCCAGGGAAGAAAGGTCCGTGATGGTGGAAGTGGCAGTAGCCGTCGGCTTTCCCGCTTTTGAGCACCTGCAACACCCGTTGCCGCAACTCCTGCTTCTCTGGCTCAGGGAGCATCATTGCTGCAAATTGCAAGGCAATAAGCCGCCACGCAAAATCGTAGCGCCGCCAACCACCCCGTTCGCTCAGTTTTTGCTGTTCTGGAGGCAAAACCGCCGTGAACTCGCTCTTCTGCAGCGAGACGGGGATGAAATGTGGGTCGGCGGAAAGTTGTTCGCGAAGCCATGCGAAGTAGCGATGGAACAAGTTCGGGTATCTCTGAAGCTGCGCTCGTGCCCGCTCCAATTGCGCTCGTTTCGCCAGCAAGCGGGGACGCTCCAACTTGGGCAGCCGAAGGAAGTAGAAACGGCGCCAAGCAACCCCTTCCGGCGTTTCTGCCCTCACGGTCAATTGGAAGATGCCTGTGTCGCGCAAAACCGGTTGCAAGGCGACTTCCTGTCGGTCAGCCACCCGTAACTCAAAAGCGCGCACCCAAACTTCTTCGCCCATGTAGTTTCGGATGCGCACTACCAAGCGAACGGGCAAAGGGCGAAGGGCAAAGGTTGGGGAGCGGCGAAGGGCAACGAGGAAGCGAATGGGCTCATCCGCATAAAAGACGGCGCGAAACTTCTCAGGCACAGGGACGCTTGGCTCGCCAACAATACGAAGGTCCAACGAGGGCACTGGTTCCACCCGCAGCGCATCCAACTGGACGAACTTTTGCAAATTGACGGAAATTTCGTTTCGCCCCTTTCGCAAAGTCAAAATGGGAGCGTTCCATTGCCAGAACTCGTCCGTGTCAGCGACGAGGAAAAGATGCTGGTCGGGAGTCATCCAGATGCCNCGCTGAAAAGGTTGGTCAGCGATTTGCACCGCTCCANAATCCACCACAGGCGCANCGCCNTGCGTGTCCGTCACAGGCGAAGTGTCAATCCATCGCTCTGCCACCGTCTTCCCCTCACGCCGAAGTGCCCAGCGGAGGGTATGGTTGTTGTCCGCTGCCACGCTGATTTCTGTCCCGTCGGGCAACTTCACGACAGCCGTGGAACGAGGAAGGGGAAGAAGCGCCTTGTCGGCGGGCTCACCCTCTTTCGTTACAGGAGCCAAAAGCACGGCAAGACGCGGCGTCAACTCAATGGCGAGTCGGTCAGATGGAATGAGCGGCCACCACGAAGGGTCGGGGGGGCAAAAGGAGGCGCAAGGACAAAGGTGGGACGGGAAGGGACAGGGTGCGGGTCACCTGCTCCAATTCCAAATCCACAACCGTCACTTTCTTCCCTTTTCGGCACGCCACGAACAGCAGCGGGCGAGGTGCTTCGTCTTGCGTCCACCAACGAGGTTCGTAAACTTCCAACGCCACTGGCTCTTCGGGCACCGACACGCTCTTGACAATTTCCCCTTTGCCCACATCAATGACGACGAGGCGGTTTTGGGTCGGGTCGGTGGCGTAGCCTTTCCCGCGAGCCGCTGCGACATCAATGGGCTGGTCGCTGAGTTGCAAAGTGGCGACCGCTGTTTCGCTCGGGGCGTCAAGGAGCACCACCGTGCCTTTCGTCGTGCCCACCAACAATCGGTTGCCTGTGATGGCAATGGCAGTCGGTGGTGCAGGGAGGGGGATGAGGCGCTTTTCGTCTCCCTTCTCCGTTCGGACGGTGACCGAAACGCCATCGCGGGTAAGGCTAAATCGCTTCCATCCCACTTGGTCACGAGGACCAAACTCCGCCGTCGTGCGGGGACCGAAAGGATAGTCAAGCCGGTCGGCAGGCAACGGAGCAAAATCGCTCAAGCGAAAGACAACAGGCTCAGGCTGAAGAACAAAGTCAATGTCAAGCCCCTCGGTTTTGCCGATTGCCGGCAAGGTGTAGAAACCTTTCCCTCCTTTTCCCGGCGGTCTCAACAGGCAAACTGCCACCAAGCGGTTCTCCTGCACGGAAAGCGACCAAACTTTCGGGACGGAGGCAACAACGGTGGCTTGGTGCGTTTTGGGGTCAATTTCAAAGATGAGCCCGCGCCACGCATCAACGGCGAGCAAGCGGTGGCGTTTTTCGTCCGCCACAAGGTCAGTTAAGTAACTGCCACCCAACTCTATCGCGCCCATCAACTTGCCCTTGTTAGCGTCCACGATGCCAATCCGACCGCTGGCGGGGGCAGTGAAGTAGAAGCGATCGCCCAAAGCGACCACCGCATCGGGACCGAAAAGGGTTGGGAGCGGATACAGGAAAAAGCGTGGGGGTGTCCGAAGGCTGTTGCGCCAAAAGAGGGGGATAACGCGAACGCGCATCGGCTCAGGGGCAGGAAGGGAAAAGCGCAAAGTGACGGGCCTTCTCGCTTCCACGAATGCCCCGCCGCTGGCGTTCGGGTGGCGGCGAATAAGTGCCCCTTTCGGAAGCGTCGCCCGCTCCGCTTCCAAAAGGGCTTGGCGAAAGAGGAGCGGTTGTGACGGGGCTTTTGTCGCCAGAACCCCTATCACCACTAACCCTGCCAAAAGCGCTCCTTTTAACCGTCGCATTGCAAACACCTCTCCCCGACGCTCTCGTTCACGCCAAGCACACAGCGCCTTTTGCGGCGGAAGTGACCAGTTTGGCGTATTTAGCGAAGATGCCGTGCCGATACTTGGGCGGTGGGAGCGTCCACCCTTGCTTGCGGCGCGCCAACTCTGCTTCGTCCACTTCCAGCGTGATGGTGCGCTTGTCTACCTCAATGGCGATGATGTCGCCATCCTTGACAAGAGCGATGGGACCGCCCACAGCGGCTTCAGGGGCAACATGCCCGATCATCAACCCGTGTGTGGCACCAGAGAAGCGCCCGTCCGTGAGCAACGCCACATGGTCTTTCAACCCCTGCCCCACTAAAGCGGCGGTGATGAACAACATCTCCCGCATACCCGGACCGCCTTTCGGACCCTCGTAGCGGATGACGACCACATCGCCCGCTTGGATGCGTCCTTCCGTGACCGCTTTGAAAGCCTCTTCTTCGCAGTCAAACACTTTCGCTGGTCCGCGATGGGAGCGTTTGGTCGCTCCCGTGATTTTCAGCACCGCTCCCTCGGGGGCAAGGTTGCCGCGCATGATGACGAAACCGCCTGTCGGTTGCAACGGGTTCGTGATGGGGCGCACCACCTCCTGGTCTTCGGGGAAGCGGACATCTTTCAACCGCTCGGCAATCGTTTCACCGGTTACGGTCACGCAATCACCGTGAAGTAAGCCCGCCTCCAACAATGCCTTCATGATGACAGGCACACCGCCAATTCGGTCAACATCCGCCATCACATACCGCCCCGATGGCTTCAAATCAGCAAGGTAGGGGGGTGCGCTCGCTGATGCGTTCAAAATCGTCCAGCGTTAATTCCACGCCGGCTTCGTAAGCAATGGCAATCAGGTGCAAAAGGGCGTTCGTGGAGCCACCCATTGCTGCTACGACGGCAATGGCGTTCTCAAAGGCTTCCTTTCTCAGGATGTCTCTTGGTCGGACACCGCGTGCGACGATGTCCACGATGGCGCGTCCCGTTTCGTAAGCGATTTGGGCGCGGCGCCGGTTATTTGCCAGCGGCGCCGCACAATTGGGCAGTGTCAACCCCAAGGCTTCCAACGCCGACGCCATCGTGTTAGCGGTATACATGCCGCCACAAGCGCCGTAGGTGGGACACGCCACGCACTCCAATTCCCGCAACTGCTCTGGTGTCATCATGCCCTTCGTCACGGCGCCGATGGCTTCAAAAACATCCTGAATGGTCACACTCTTGCCTTGCCAATTGCCAGGCGGGATGCTGCCACCGTAAAGGTAGATGCTGGGGATGTTGAGCCGCGCCATCGCCATTGCGCAACCTGGTTGCGTTTTATCGCAGCCGCCGATGGTGACCAACCCATCAAACTGGTAGGCGACCGCCATCAACTCAATGGAGTCGGCGATAACCTCTCGGCTCACCAATGAAGCCTTCATCCCTTCGTGCCCCATCCCCATCGCATCGTTGGCGGCGACGGTATTGAATTCCACTGGCGTGCCACCTGCATCGCGGATGCCGCGCTTGACATGTTCTGCCAGTTCTCGGAGGTGGTAGTTGCAGGTGTTGATTTCCGCCCAAGTGTTGGCGATGCCGATGAGGGGGCGTTGCAAATCTTCGTCGGTAAAACCAATTGCCCGTAACATGGCGCGGTGCGGGGCGCGCCACAACCCTTCCGTCAATTGCTTGCTGCGGTGCTTCCCTTCTGCCATTCCCGTCGTCCTCCTCTCCGTGAGGGTGTGCAAGGGCTTGCACCTCTATCATGCAACAGCGCAGCAAGGGTGTGAAGGCTGCCCACAAAAATTTTCGCCCGCAGTTATGACAGCCATTGCCGCCTATCTTTAGCCAAAAGTTCGTCCGCTTCCTTTGGTCCCCAAGTGAAAGCGGCGTAGTTGGGGAATGTTGGTGGCGGGGCAGTTTGCCAATGTCGCAGGATGGGCGTGACGATGCGCCATGCCGCTTCCACTTCGTCCGCCCGCATGAACAAGGTTTGGTCACCCCGCATCGCATCCAATAGCAACCGCTCGTAGGCGTCAGGGATGGGCGTCCCCAGCTCAGCGTAGTAAAAGTCAAGGGGCGTGGAGCGAACGTGCATGCCCATCCCGATGACCTTCGTCTCAATCCGCAGGAGAATACCCTCATCGGGTTGAAGGCGCAAAGTCAAAAGGTTGGGCTTGAGTTGCCCTGCCGTTTCGGGCGGAAAGAGCAAGTAAGGCACAGGTCGGAATTGGATATGCACTTCCGTCACCCGTTTTGGAAGCCGCTTGCCCGTCCGCAAATAAAAAGGAACGCCCTCCCACCGCCAATTGTGCACGAACAGCCGCAAAGCGACAAAAGTTTCCGTCGTTGATTTCGGGTTGACGAAAGGCTCGTCCCGATAAGCGGGAACGACTTGCCCGTTCACCTCCCCAGAACCGTATTGCCCCCGCACGACATTTTCGTCCACTTCGTCAGGCTCAAAGGGGCGAATGCTACGGAGCACCCGCAACTTTTCGTCCCGCACCGCATCGGCATCCAACGAGAGGGGCGGTTCCATCGCCACCAGCGTCAGCAGTTGGAACAGGTGGTTGGGCACCATGTCCCGCAACGCCCCTGCCGCATCGTAGTAGCGCCCCCGATTGCCAATCCCCTCGCTCTCCGCCACCGTGATTTGCACATGGTCAATGTAGCGGTAGTTCCAAAGGGGCTCAAAGATGGTGTTGCCGAACCGAAGCACCAACAAGTTCTGCACCGTTTCCTTGCCAAGGTAGTGGTCAATGCGGAAGATGGCGCTTTCGTCAAACGCCGTCCAAAGCAGGCGGTTCCAACGCTGGGCGCTCTCAAAATCGTTGCCGAAAGGCTTCTCCACCACAATGCGCACCCACCCGCTACTTCGGTTCAGCCCGCTTTCCCGAATGCCTACCACCAAGTCGTCAAAGACTTCGGGTGGGGTCGCAAGGTAGAGCAAGCGGTTACCTTCCAAGCGCCACTGGGCATCCAAGCGATGAAGGTATTCCGAAAGGCGCTGCATGGACAGCGGGTCACCATAATTGCCTTGACAGTAAACCAAACGCTCCCGCAGCCAGCGCCACCCTTCGTGATGGGGTGAAACGTTCAAGGCATCTTGGAGGGCCTGGCGGAAGTCCTCGTCGCTCATGGGGGTGCGGGCAAATCCCAAAACTGCAAACTGCTCCGTCAACAACCCTTGCTCCGCCAACCGCAGCAAAGCGGGCGCCAACTTTCGCCGCATCAAATCGCCCGAAGCACCAAAGATGACCAGCAAATGGGATGGTGCCTTCACGCCTCTCACCCGCAAAAAGTTTGTAACTTCCCGCAGGAAAGCGTATCCGTCCCCTCAAGGTCGGGTCGGAGCCGTCAAGGGAAATGCAAGAGGTGACAGGGTGGGAGGCAAACGCTACACTTTTTGCGGCATGCCGAAGTGGATGGGAGGCAGTCGTCGTGCGTCGGCTCTTCGTGCCTTTTCGGCTCACTTCCAAGCGGGTGGAATTGGACGAGTCCTATGTCCACCGGCTTCACCGAGTCCTTCGGTTGGAGGCAGGGGACAAACTCGTTTTGTTTGATCCCGCTGGAGAAGAGTGGATCGCTGAGATTGTGACCTATCGCGCCAACTTGGTGGTGCTGCAACTGGTGGAAAGGCAGGTTGCCTTGCAGGAACCGACTGTTTCGCTAACGCTTTTTCAAGGGCTCCCCAAAGGCGAGAAGATGGACTTCATCGTTCAGAAAGCAACAGAGTTGGGCGTTAATCGCATCGTCCCCATGATGACGCGCCGAACGGTCGTGCAGTTAACGCCTGACCGAGCAAAGGGCAAGCGCGCCCGCTGGGAGCGCGTAGCGATTGCGGCAACGGAGCAATGCGGCGGAAGGCAAGTTCCTGAGATCGCCCTCCCGATGTCTTTCTACCACGCCGTTCAAGAAGCAAAGGATGCCGATATCTGGTTGCTGTTCTACGAATCCGCCGAATTGCCCCTTCGGGAAGCCCTCGCCCATGTCTCTTCCCCCCGAAAGGTGGCAGTGATGGTGGGACCGGAAGGTGGCTTTGACCCAGGGGAAGTGACTTTGGCGCAGCGACACGGCGCTCATTTGGTCAGTTTGGGCAGGCGTCTTCTTCGCACGGAAACCGCAGCGGTTGTGGCGGTTGCGTTAGTGCTTTACGAATTGGGGGCTTTAGAGGTGTGAAGGAGGACGGTGAGCGGCAATGGTGGCGGCCTTCTTTGATGTGGATGGGACAATGGCGGCAACGAATGTCCTCATGCCCCTGTGGTGGTTTCAGCGAGCCACTCTTTCCTGCTTTCGCTTTCGGCTCTGGCAAGGCAAATTGGCGTTGTGGGTGCCCCTTTACCTCGTTGCCGACTCCCTTGACCGCCGCTTTTTCCTTCGGCTCTTCTTCCGCCAGTATGCTGGTTTGGATGCTCACAAGGTGCGGGAATGGCATCAAGTCCACTTTGAGCGCACGCTTAAACCGCGCCTTTTTGCCGATGCCGTCGCACAAGTTCGTTGGCACCAATCGCAAGGGCATCGGGTCGTGTTGGTCACCGGGGGGGCTGAGTTCGCCGTCGCTCCTTTGGCTCATTGGCTAAATGCGGATTTGCTGGCAGCCCAACTGGAAGAACGAAATGGCAAATTTACGGGGCGATTGGTGGGCGAGGTGCTTATTGGTGAGGGGAGGGCGAACGCCGTTCGGGCTTATGCGGAACGCAATGGAGTGGACTTGAGGGAAAGTTACGCTTACGGGGACAACATCAGCGACGCCTTTTTGTTACAATGCGTCGGTCATCCCGTTGCCGTCAATCCCGACCGCCAGTTAAGGCAATTGGCGAAGCGAATGGGATGGAAAATCGTCCGTTGGCGGTGAGGGAAGATGAAGGCTGAAATTGCTTTGGCTCGGTTAGAAGAAGGGCTGAAGCATTGGCGCATTTCCCTTGACGAAGTGCAGCGGGAGCGGTTTTTCCGCCTGACCGAGTTACTGTGGGAATGGAACGAGCGTATCAGCCTGACCAGTATTGAGGAGCCAGAGCGCATCGCGCTGGAGCATTACCTTGACTCTGTTGCCCCATTGGCATTCGGGCTTATCGGGGAAGGGATGGCGGTTGTGGATGTCGGGACGGGGGCTGGTTTTCCCGGTCTGCCTTTAGCCATCCTGTGTCCCCGCACCAGTTTCACCCTTGTGGATGCGACCTTAAAGAAAGTGACCTACCTGCAAACGGTATGTGCGGAGTTGGGATTGACGAATGTGGAGGTCGTTTGGGGGCGGGCGGAAGAATTGGCTCGCAAGCGGGCTTATCGGGAAGGGTTTGATGTGGCATTGGCGCGCGCGTTCGGTCCGTTAGACCTTGTGTGGGAGTGTACTTTGCCCTTTGTGAAGGTTAGGGGCATCGCTATCGCTTACAAAGGACCGCGTGTAGACGAAGAGTTGGAATGGGGCGAACGAACTGCCCCTCTTGTTGGCGGGCAGCAAGAAAGGGTGCATTGGTTCCTCCTTCCCACCAGTGACCTCCACCGAGCATTGGTGCTCGCTCGTAAAGTTGCTCCCACGCCTCCCCGCTTCCCTCGCCGCCCCGGCATTCCCGAAAAACATCCGCTACGCCTTTGGGCGCAAAAAGTCCACAGAGGCTCCATGAGCGGATCATGAAACTCTTAACGCCGCTCCCATACCAGCCTCGTTGTCACTGTCGCCCAAAAGACGCCCCCTTCAGGGGATAGCGAAAGGTCAGTGAATTCTGACTCGCTTTATCGGCGTGAGCAAGGAACTTTACAGCAAGTATCCAACCCAGCATAATAACGTTTGCAGCCGGCAGTGACAAATCGCTGTGAAGGAGGGAATGAACCATGTTAGTGTTGCGGCGTCGTCGGCAAGGCTTCACGCTGATTGAATTGCTGGTAGTGATCGCGATAATCGCGATCCTGGCAGCAATTCTGTTCCCTGTTTTCTCCCGCGCCCGCGAGAAGGCTCGGCAAACCTCTTGCCTCAGCAACTTGCGGCAACTGGCGACAGCGGTCGGACAGTATGTTCAAGACTACGACGAGACATTCCCGATGAGCGTGTATCCCTCCCTTAACGCTGCAGGGATGTGTGCCCTTACTATGGCTGGCGCCATTGAGCCCTACATCAAGAACAGGCAAATCTACCAATGCCCCTCTGAGCCGCGAGCGCTGGACGTTGATGCTGCCTTTCGCGGATTAGGGTTTCGGGGAGGCGAATGCGGGGGCTTTCAGTTCACAAGTTACATGTTCAACTTCGCCGTGTTTGAAGAAGGCAGTGGAAACCCGATGTTTCCAAACCCTGCCGCAGTGGTGCGGTTGGCCGAAATCCAATTCCCTGTGGAGACCGTGATGAACTACGATGGCAACCTCGCCGCTCAAAGCGCTTGTGACTTCTCGCTCTTTGACTCACCGGTTCAGGGGCGGCACATGGAGTTTGCCAACGCCAACTATGTGGATGGGCATGCAAAAGTCGTCAAGGTCAGAGAGTCAGGATGTGTGGGCTTGAATGTCAATCAACAACCTCTGAAGCAATGGTGTGTCCAGTCAGGCGCCTATCAGCGATGGTGCACGAATCCTAATCCCTCTCCCTGCTTTGATGAACTGTGGGGCGTGGCGATGCAAGACCAGTATGGCTGGTGCGTCAGGAGTTTGAGATAGGCACCAACGGGAGCCACTCTCCTCCGTTGAAAGAGGTAACAGTGATGGGAGTGTGACTGAATGACAAGGCGGGAGTTTGTGCGAAGGGTGGGGACGACCATGGCGGTAGGTGCGACGGTGGCGCAAATGGAAAACCTTGGTTCGCCACAAGGGACAACGCTGGCAGAACTTTTAGGTTACCGAAGAGATGACCGCTTGCTTATCCTTCATGCCGACGACTTAGGGATGTGCCATTCCGTCAATAGCGCCTCCATTAAAGGCTTGACGGAGGGTATGGTGACTTGCGGGAGCGTCATGGTGCCGTGCCCGTGGTTTCCCGAAATTGCCGCATGGGCGCGAGAACATCCCCAAGCCGATTTGGGTTTACACTTGACCCTCAACAGCGAGTGGCGCTATTACCGCTGGCGCCCTATCGCTTCGCCCGAAAAGGTCAAGGGGTTGCTGGACGAAGAAGGCTTTCTGTGGCGGGATGTCGCTTCCGTCCGCCAACATGCGACCGCCGAAGAGGTGGAAATAGAACTTCGGGCTCAGATTGAGCGGGCGTTTCAATTTGGCATGAAGCTCACTCACATTGACACCCACATGGGTGCCTGTTTTGTTCGTCCCGACTTCTTTGAGGTCTATGTCCGCTTGGGCGCTGAGTATGAACTTGTGCCCCTACTCCCTGCTCCCTCCCCACAAATCTTGGGCATGGCGAAAGCGTTGGGCATTGACTACCAGCCCATCGTTGCCCGACTTCGGCAGCAAAAATTCGTGTTGATTGACAACCTCATCACGGGTGGGACGGGCGAAACGCTGGAAGAGCGGCGAAAAAGTTACTATGACATTATTCGCAACCTCCCGGCGGGTGTGACGGAAATCATTTTGCACCTGAGCACTGATGACCCTGAAATCCGTGCCATCACAGATGCATGGCACCAACGCTATCACGAGTTCTTCATTTTCACTGACCCGCAAACCCGAAAACTCATTGAGCAAGAAGGCATCAAACTCATCGGCTATCGGCAATTGGCGGAACTGTGGCAGCGGTTGCGGAAAGGGCAATGAGGGGTCACTCGTGCTTCCCAAAGAGCAAGTTGCCAACCATATTCGCGAGGCTGTAAAGGACAGTCATGCCTAAAGCCGCTCCAAAGTCCTTGACATGGAAGCCGTTAATGAGCCCCGTTTGTCCGATCGCGAAGAACACAATCGCATTGAGCAGGAAGCCAGCAATAAGGCTTGCCAGCCCCAAAGTGAGCAGGTTGAGCGGGAAGGTGACGATGCGGAAGAAAAACAGGACGGGACGAATGACGGCTTGCGCTAATGCTAAAACCAACACAATCCCCGCTGCCGCCGACAAGCCACTAATTTCCACTCGGTCACCATAAATGCCCTTCGCCAACACAAAGAGCGCCAAGGCATTCCAAACAAACCGATACACAAGACTTCGCACCGTGTCCATATTCAACCCCTCGCATCGCGAAGTTTTGGCATAGTTTACCTTGACCAATTTGCCACATGGATGCACAGCGAGCCATTCAGGGCTTTCAACTCTACCAACCGCTGAACAGTGCCCAGCCAATCCAACCGTGCTCACCGGGCTTTAGGCGTCCCTCTCGCACTTCCTCGCCTCGCCGCTCGCGCACCTTGACATTGTAAACCCGACCGAACGAAATTTCGCGCAGTCCCATAACACAAAGGGAAGCATTGTCAACATCGTAGAGGGGACGCATGTCGTCTGCAGCGATGTCTGGGCTGTAGTTGAAGTGTCCGAAGACTTCTGTTTTGCCCCCGTTAGCGGTGAGCACGCGGACACCTCGTCCCTCGCATTTCATGCCTAAAATCCACAAGTTGCCGCCATAGTTGCGAACTAACCCGACATCGCTATCGCCTTCTGGGTTTAACTGCCTTGCCCACAAACTTTGCCCTTTGCCCCGTAGTTCCACATGGGACGGACAATTCGTGATGAAGATCTCGCCCTTGCCCGTGCCGAGCACTCGTAGGTCGCAACTCTCTACCACGACAATACGGTTACGGGAGCAATTTTCCACAATGGGTGGTTGCCTGCCGAAGGCTTGCAAGTTTTCAAATTTGACGACGGGAGCGCTTTTGTCGTCCACGATGAATTTGCCGTTACCGACGATGCGTCCAAAGCCCAAACCGATGATGTGGCGAACTGGGGCTCGGACATGCACCTCGCCTTCCAGTGTATACCAATTCGGGTCAGAACCACCAATGCCCCTCAGGTAAACGACAGTTGCCCCTCGCTTTGCGGCTTCGTCAATGGCTCGTTGAACGGCAGCCGTGTCGTCTCTGTTATCGCCAGCGACTGCCCCGAAATCATTGGCGCAAATCCACTTGCGAGGGTCTGTTTCCCACACGATGTTCGGTTCGCGCTTGATGGGCAATTTGATGGCAAAGGGTTTGGCATTCTCAAAAAGGCGCCGAATTGGATGGGAACAGTATTCACTCACTTTCAGCCCTTCAACACTTCCGTTCGGCGTGTCGCTTTGTATCGCCATTTTGAAACCTGTCGCAAAAATATCACGGGCGTAAAGGACACTGCGGTTCAAAATAGCGGGACCGTTGCGGTCACCGTTAAGAAAGCGTCCCCTTACCATTGCCAAAACACCGCCCCACCAAAACCAATTGGTGTTAGGGGGAAGGTCGCAAACAACGGGCAAAGGAGTGTTTTCAACCTGCAAGGCTTCTGCGGCGACACAATTGGACCGCACTTCCAACCCAATGCTTCGGCAGTTGCGAATTGTCACCCGAGACAATGTCAAGCCCCAAAGGGCAGGACCGCCTTGACCGCCTGCCGAGACACCAATCTCAAAGCCTTCCACAACGGTGTCTTGAATGAGACAAGGACCGTTGAGTTCCATCCACGATGCGTTAATACCGATCCGTCCCCGCCCTCGCACCCGCACATTTTTAATGAGCCCCGTGTTGTTGGAGAAGAAGCGGATGCCATCGGTATTAGGATTGTTTCCGACATCAACAGTCAGGTTGACAATCGTGCGCATGAACCAATCCGCCGAGCCGGGGTTCTGGTCGCGAGGATGGGTTTGCAGCACGGCATCTGCTTTTGCCCCATCCTGCAAACGAATGACCACACCGTCGCGCGATTGCCCATAAATCCAAGGACCTATTCCGGAATGGTTTTCGGGGAAGTTGACTATCAACTTGCGGGTCACTCGGTAAACTCCGTTGGGAAGGTAGAGCACCTTCGTGCGATTGGTGCCGTGTCCAGAACTGAGCCAGATACCTCTCTGAAGCGCTTCGGTGTCGTCGTGAACCCCGTCACCTCTTGCGCCCAGGTCTCGTTTAGCGTCAATCACTGCTTCTGGGTCTGAGGGGAACACACAGAAAGACCTCTCCAAAACCGGTGCGCCAACTAACACAATTGCCAGCCCTAATCCAAAGGCGACCACCAAACTCGGCCACTTCGCAAACATCTCCATTCCCTCCTTCGCACCAATCTCACGCTCTAATTCTGCCGCCGTGCGGTTATTAAAGATGCCTGCGTAATTATAAGGAGGCATCGTTCGTTACGGGGTAACGGTGTGGCATTTGGCAACACCGTCAACGGCATTTTGTCCGTCATCGTTGCCGCCACCAATGCTGTGAAAGACGCGAGAGTGACTTCTAAAACCAAGGCATCTACGTTGACCGCTCGCACAATTGCTTTGTGAGGGGCAAATGTGGTTGTCTCCAACAGATTAGGTATCGCTGTCCGTTCACGGGAGACAACTCAAGGGCTTACCGCCGCTGGCACTTAAATCTTGGGCAACATGGTTTCAGGGAACATTTTCGGAGCGCTCCTTCCTTTCATGCCTCAATGTCACGGTGGGAGGAGACCCTACTGAGCCTATGGAAGCACAGGTGTGCCCATCGTCAACGACAACAATATTGAGGGCAATGGAGTAGGGTTGGAGAACAGGACGCCATTCTTGTTTGGCGGAAACTAAACCCTCCCGCTGTTTTTCCTTTTGCCTCGCTTTTCAGTTACCAACTTGGGTTGGCGAGGTCATCTGAGTTGATTTCTACCCTCAGGTGGTGCTACATTTTTGGTGAGTGTGAGCGAGCATGATGGAAGTTGGCATCGTGGGTTTGCCGAATGTGGGAAAGTCAACGCTATTTAATGCCTTGACGAAAGCCCATGCTGCCGTCAGCAACTATCCTTTCTGCACCATTGAGCCGAATGAAGCCGTTGTCGCCGTCCCCGACCCGCGCCCTTATGAGTTAGCACAGATGGTTGGACAGGAGCGCGTTGTTCCTGCCACCTTCAAGTTTGTGGATATCGCCGGCTTGGTTCGCAATGCCCATAAAGGCGAAGGGCTGGGCAACCAATTCCTCAGCCACATCCGCAGTGTGGATGCCATCCTGCATCTCGTTCGTTGTTTTTCCGACCCTACTATCGCCCATGTGGAGACGACCATTGACCCTGTGCGAGATGCGGAAATCGTGGAGTTGGAGTTGACGATGGCGGATTTGGAGTTAGTGGAGCGTCGTTACCAGCGCGCCAGCAAAGTTGCCATGAGCACAGGCGATAAGGATGCTAAGGCGGAAGCCACTTTGCTGGCGAAAGTTCGCGAACACTTGAACGCAGGGCAACCCTTGCGAACCCTCCCCTTGACAAAGGAGGAACGGGAAATGCTGAAGCCCTACCAACTCCTTACCCTCAAGCCAACGCTGGTAGTGGGGAATGTGGATGAAGGCGAGGAGAGCCATCGCGCCTTTGAGCGGTTAAGACAGTGGTGTGAGCAGAAAGGTTTGAAAGCCCTTGCGTTGAATGCCAAATTGGCGGCGGAATTGAGCGAGTTGTCCCAAGAGGAAGCTACCGAACTGGCGGAACTTTACGGTGAAGAAGTGCAAGCATTGCAGCAAGTTGTCCGCGCCGCATTTGAGTTGCTTGATGCTATCGTCTTTTTCACCTTCGTTGGCAAAGAAGTGACCGCATGGGTAGTGCCCAAAGGCACCCCCGTCGTCAAAGCGGCGGGCAAAATTCACTCCGACATGGAAGCGGGTTTCATCCGCGCCGAAGTTTGTCCCTTTGAGCGCCTGAAGGAAGCGGGTTCATGGGAAGCTGCCAAAGAGCGGGGTTGGGTGGAAATCAAAGGCAAAGACTACCAAGTCCGCGATGGCGATGTCATCCTCATCCGCTTCCACCCACCCCACCAGCGAACATAGAGCAGGGAGCAAGCAGCAAACAGAGGGAGAATGCTTAGCGTTGCATCGTTAACTCATGTAAGGAGGGATGCCACGATGACAGAATGGGCTACTATCGTTGAACGAGCCATTAAAGAGTGTCGTGAGCGGGAACAACGAATTCGCACTGCGCGAAAGCAATTGGAACGGTTGCTGGAATTGCTTCCTGAGGTTGAGCAACGCCCCTTCGCCCTCCTTTCAAAGTTGGACGAACTACTGGAGAAACTGTCCGATACGCTTCCGCAACAACCATTACAAGAACTCCAAGAACTGCGGAAATGGGTAAACCAATATGCCGTTTGTGGTATGCTTGCTGTCCACGGTTGTGTCGGTTTCGTTTGACATTCCTGAAGAGGAGCGCATTGTGCCGCCTCCTTTGGAACCAGAACTTCTGGAAGACTTAACTCAACGCATTTGGCAACTTCACGAAGTGGCATTTCAATGGAAGCCGACGGTTGCTCCCGAGGAATTGACACAGCGGGCGTGGCAGAAAGCCGCCTTGGTGCCCTCAGGGCGTTGGCGTGTTTTCATCCAGGCGGTGGTCACGGAACTTGAGATCGCCCATCAGCGCATTGCTCAAGTGTCCGCAGCCGTCCCCACAAGACCAATTGTTCATGCCCCTCTGCAACCCCAACCACAACCCCCAAAACCTATTACCTCGCCGATGAAGCCACCCATTTTTACGCCCCAACCGAAACCGCCCTCGGTGCAAGTAGGTGATTGGGTGGAAATCATTGCTGGACCGCTTCGGGGTTGGCGTGGTCGGGTAGAAACGGTGAAAGATGAAAAAGTGCTGGTCATCATTCACGGACGCACAACGATGAGGATTTGGGTTCCGCTCATTAGCCTCAAACGCGTGAGAAATTCGGGACGGTGAGAGGGAGATGTCGGCAACACAGTGGCGACAATGGCTCCCGCGCGTTTACGATGCCTTTTTCGGAGCATTGGGGAGATTGCTTCCCTCGCAGGAAGCCGCCATCCCTGTCGTGTTGCAAGGGCGAAATTTATCGCTCATTGCGCCAACGGGTGCGGGGAAGACTGAAGCCGTTGTCGCCCCATTAGCGGAAAGGGCATTGGACTTTCGCGGGCAAACTTATGCGCTTTACATCTCACCCACGCGGGTCCTCGCAAATGACCTGGAAGTGCGGCTGAAGGAGCGCCTGAAACGGTGTGGTTTGCGCCTTGCCATCCGACATGGGGAACGCAATACAATCCCCGGCAAGGAACCACCCGCGTTCATCTTGACAACACCAGAATCTTTGGAAGTGCTGCTTTCTACTCAACCCGATTACGCGAAAGAACGGTTGCGGGAAGTTCGTGCAGTCGTGATTGATGAAGCCCACCAATTTTTTGGCACGAGGCGAGGGTTGCAACTGTATTGCCTTTTAGAGCGCTTAAAGCACTATACTAAACGCCCCTTACAACGCCTCTGCCTTTCCGCCACCGTTGCCGACCCACAGGCAGTCGCGGAGTTCTTTTGCGGGAGTGACGAGCCGTTGGAAATCATGGCAGTGCCGGGCAAAAGGAACCTGGACATTCGCATAGACTTCGTCGGTGCTCCGTCCTTTAACGCTTTCGGTGATGCCGCTGCTGATTGGCTGAGGGATATTCTCGCCGAGCATCGTAAGGTGCTTGTGTTTGCAAACACGCGCGCTCAATGTGACTGGCATTGCCCTCAGCTGAGCGATCGCATTAAAAGCGTTCCCGTCTTGTTGCACTACTCTTCTTTGCACCGCACCTACCGCGAGAGGGTGGAGAAAGAGTTTCGGGAACACAAATCTGCCGTTTGCATCGCTACCAGCACTCTGGAGTTGGGTATTGACATTGGTGATGGAGATGCCATTGCTATGTGGGGCACTCCAAATACTGTCAGCAATTTTCTGCAGAGGTTTTGTAGCGGCAATCGGCGCACGGACACCAGCATTGTTTACGCTGTTTGTCCCCAGTATCACCCCTCAGGCGCTCTTGCTGACCCTGACAATGAATTGCTGACTTTCGTGGCACTCACTCACTGCGCACAAATCAGCGAGCTTAAAACCCGTTCTTTGCCAGATTTTTACTCCGTTTTAGCGCAACAAACACTGGCACTGTGCTGCCAATGGGGTAGGGTTGCAAAAGATGCCTTCACGAAGACAGTTGCTCGTGTCCCCACTTTTGTTCAACCGACTGTTTTGGAGGATATCTTTGATGCCTTCTGAACCAGTGCCTGAACGGGTAGCACAAGGCATCCGCGAGGTGCTCACAATGTCCGACAGTCAATTAGCAACCTTGCCTATCGTTTACGACGAGTGGGCACACCAAAAAACTGCGCGAGGTTTCAATCCCACTATGGTGCGATTGCTACAAAACCGTCAGAAAGGAGAGGCAACGGATGACGCGTGTTTCAATCCCACTATGGTGCGATTGCTACCCCTCCATCTTTGACGCCATGAATAGCCTCCCAGTTAAGGGCATGGGGAGGGTGTTCGCCTTTCAGGACCTGCACGACTTGCTCGGCTGCCCTGCGGCGCAACGCCCACATGGCTTCCTCGGAATACCACGCCCAATGGGGTGTGGCGATGACGTTCGGGTGCTGCACCAAGCGGGGATCGGGGTGCGGCTCGTTTTGGAACACATCCAACCCAGCGGCTGCCACGATGCCTTCCTCTAATGCCCAAAGCAATGCTTCTTCGTCCACCAATCTGCCCCTTGCCGTGTTGACAAAAATGACGCCCCGTTTCATGTGGGCGAAAGCGTCGCGATGGAAAATGCCGTGTGTCTCTTCCGTCAAGGGCGCATGCAAGGAAATGGCGTCACTGCGTTTCAGCAGGGTTTCAAAGTCCACCCGCTCCGTCCCGTGCAACAGAAACTCCTCTTCCGGCAAATAGGGGTCGTAGGCGATGGGTTTGAAGCCGAAGGGGTAAAGGAGTTCCGCTACTCGCCGCCCTATTCGCCCGAACCCGAACAACCCGACCGTTTTCCCAACTGTTCGGTAGACAGGCGCCGCAACGGTGTAACACCGCCACTCCCCCCTCTTCAATGCCTCGTTCCCCAGGTGGATTTTTCGCCAGCAGCACAAAAGGAGGGCAACCGCATGGGCAGCGACTTCGTGGGTGCTGTAATCGGGCACATTGCACACGAGAATGCCTCGCTCGGTCGCTGCTTGCACATCCACATTGTCCACCCCAACGCCGTAGCGGACAATCACCTTGCATCGGCTCATCTGCTCAATGACCTCACGGGGCAAGGGACAACGGTTCGTGAGAACGGCATCGGCATCCCGTAGGAACGGAAGGGCTTTTAAGGGAGAGAAAGTATGAGCGACGTGCAAAGTGAACCCCTGCTCAGCGAAGAAGTCTTGCTCCCATGACAAATCTGGAAACTCCGCATCTGTGATGACCACCGTCGGCAACGCAGACCACCCCTCGTATTGTGCGTTATAACAGCATGCGCATCGTATGGGATTGAAAGCTCATTCCTGCTTGTTTCAATCCCACTATGGTGCGATTGCTAAGCTCATTCCTGCTTCGGCAGGGGACGGGTGAGGCGTTGGGTTTCGTAGCGCAACCGCTTTGTGCCCATGCTGCTCATTTGCTGTCCCTGCTCTAATCGTTTGGCTTCTTCCAAAGCCACCGTCGCCAATTCTTGCTCGCCGATATTCAGCAGGCGCGTAGCGGATTGACGGAGCAGCCGTGTCGCTGTGCCGTAGTCGCCTGCTTTCGCTGCTTCCAATGCGCGCGTTTGCAACTTGAAGGCGGTTGCTTTTTCCACCATGTTCATCACGCGTGGGTTGACTTGCTTAGTGGCTTGTGGGTCGTCGGTGAATTCTACCACGATGTCCGCCTTGACTTTTTCCCCGTAGCGGTTTTCGTGGGGGAGGTTGTAGGTGACTTCGGCTTGAGCAAGGCGGAAGATGCCCTTCGGTTTTGTGGCGACGGAAAGTTCCACCAATACTGCTTGTCCTTCATCGCTGCTCAAATCACCCAGCGGCACTTGGACATCGCGGTCGGAGATCGGTTGGTAGCCGAGGTTGGCAATAAGGGGGAGCACCCGCCAGACTTGACGAGGGGCGACGCCTTGTGCCAGTTTGAGGGTCAAGAAAGCATTGCGAGCGACGACCCGCTTGGCGCTTCGGACAGCTAATTGGAAGTGCGGCAGGATTTGCTCTGGGCGCTCAATAAACTCCGAAAAGCCGCCCAAACTTTTCGTAGCGTTCGCCAGTGCGTCCAGCAAGTCTTCGTTCCAATCTTCGCCCAACCCGAAAGCGTAAAGGGGCACTCCCAATTCCTTCAGTTGGTTTGCCAACTTCTGGCACTCGTCTTCGTCGCCGTAGGTTTGCCCGTCGGTGAGCAAGACCATCCGGGAGACACGGTCAGAGGTCAGGTGCTTTTGCAACTCCTGAATGCCCAACCGCATCCCCTTGCTCATCTCTGTGCCGCCTCGGTCAGTGATGGTATCCACTTGCCGTTTCAAAGCCTCTCGGTCGGTGGCAGGGGTCGCAGGAACGAGCACTTCGGCGCGGTCGTCAAAGATGACGATGCTCACGATATCGGTGGGGTCAAGTTGGTCAAGGACGAGTTTGACGGCGCGGCGAAGGTTCGCTATTTTCTCGCCCGCCATAGAGCCGCTTCGGTCAAGGACGAAGCAAAGGTTCAGCGGTGCCGCTTCGGGAAGCCCTTCCCCGACGGGGATGACTTCAAGAAGTGCATACGTAAGTTGCGGGGCAGCGTTTGCCAGCATTTTAGGGCGGGCTAAAGTCGCTACCAGTTTCACTTCGTCCGCCATCGCAAATCCCTCCTTGCCGTTTTCGTTCCCAACAAAACGGTAGCACAAACAGCAAGGAAGGCAAGGGATTGGCTTCCCTCGCTAGCAAACGCTGCCCTAAGCAACTTTTGTCCTCACTTCCACATCCGCCACAGTTCAGCAAATTGCGGGGAAGTTCCGGTCGGATGGTCAGGGATGAGGGCAAGATCCCGACACAATGGGTCACTGGCGGTTGCGCGCGGGTCTGCGGGACGGCACCGAACACCGTAGACTTTTTCCATCGGCAGCGCTTTCGCATGCCCATCGCAGAAAGTCACATTGACCATCTCCACATGGCGCGGCTCAGGGGCTTGGTGCCAAGCGGAAGGTTGCGGCCCTATAAAGCCAAGAGGCGGGTAGTGGTTGTTACCGAAAGGCGTTGTGGTGTGGTTCTGGTAGATGCCGAAGTTGTCGTAAAGGGGGCGGCTGGAAGTTCCCGTTGGAACGGCATCCATCCAACCCACATGAGTTGCGGGCTCTTCAATGACAGCCAACAAATTCCGATTCGCTATAGGTGAAGTGGGAACCCAGTCGGCTCCGGGTGTCGGCCATGCCATCCCGTAACCAATGCGCCCTTCCAGTTCTAAGAAACGCTTGCGGTGGCAAGGGCTGGTGGAAGTTAATGGCTTGGTGTCGGGGCATTGGCTATACTGCGTGTTGCGGGAGTAGGGCTGAAGGAGCGCCAAGTAGCCCAAAGTGTAAAGGGCAGGGCTAGAAGAGCATTCGGGGATGACTAGGATGCCGATGGATTGGTAGGGTGGGAAGCGTTCGTCGTAGTCGTTTGCATACTGTGTTGCCGCCAAGCCAATTTGCCGCAAGTTGGACAGGCAAGTTGCCTGACGAGCTTTGGCGCGAGCACGGCTGAACACCGGGAACAGAATTGCTGCCAGGATCGCGATAATCGCGATCACCACCAGCAATTCAATTAGGGTGAATCCTCGCCGAGCGGCACAGGGACGACTAACGGTCCTGATGGCATCAGATACGCGGCACAACATCATAAGCACCTCCTTTACGATTGTGCGGGCGAGGAAGTGCTCGCTCGCACGACTAACTCAACCGGCAGTTTCTCCACTGCCGGCTCCACTTCCCCTTCCAGCACCGAGAGCAACTTGAAGACGGCTCGCCGCCCCAGTTCCACTAACGGTTGCCGCATTGTTGTCAAGGGAGGCTCAAGGAAAGTAGCCGAGGGAGGGTCGTCAAAGGCTACCAACGAGAAGTCTTCAGGAACTCGCCAGCCTTCCGTTTTCAGTAACCGCAAAACATGGGCGGCAAGGTAATAGCCCGCCACGAACCATGCGGTAGGGCGGGAAGATTGACGCAACGCGGAGCGTAACTGCTCTTTCGCCTTGGCAGAAATAAGGGTGGAGTGCTCCGACTCTATCAACCATTCTAGCGGCACCGTCAATCGGTGCTTCTTTACCCCCGCGAGAAAACCCTCCCATCGGTCACGGGTATTGGGAGCATCTCTCGGACCCGTTAACAAGGCGATGCGTCGGTGCCCTAATTCCACCAGAAAATCAACGACTTTCTGAGCCGCTGAAAAGTTATCGGAGTCAACACAAGGCAAAGAAGCCTCTTTCCATGAAGCGCCAATCACGACAAAAGGGACACCCGCCTGCCACCATTCTGCCAAGACAGGCAAAGCGTCCTCAAAAGGCGCAAAGATTAAAAGAGCCCTTTGAGCCAGCGTTTCAGGAGGAAAGTGGCGCAATCGGTCAAAACCCATCTTCCAAAACTGCACCATCCACCCCACATCCGCTAAAGCGCTCAAAATTCCTTGAAGGATGGGACCGTAGTAAATGTTCTCGGCGGTTAAAGCCGCCGTTTCAGCAAAGGGGAAGACAAGCACAAGGGATTGCCGAGGAGGGATCATCACAGGAGGGCGCAGCACAAAAGTTCCTTTTCCAACGAGCCGAGAGAGAATGCCTTCCTGCTCCAACTCTTTCAACGCCCGATTGACGGTCATTTGGCTTACCTGAAGGCGTTGCGCCCATTCCCGTTCAGAAGGTAAAAGGTCTCCTGGACGCAAGTTGTTGTCAAGGATGAACTGGCGCACGATTTGTTTGACCTGTTCAAAACGCGGCACTTGACTTGCCCGGTTAACCCGCACTTTCTTCCCCTCCGGAAAGTCTCGGTGTTATAGAACATTTAACCTTTGGTCAATTTAACGCAGGAACACGCAAAGCGCAAGAGTTGTCTTGGGGGGGGCTTCCTGGGGCTTTCGGAAATGAAAATGGCGGTGATTGTGGCGGAATTGGTGGCAGTTTGGCTATTGACGCCGCCGTTGCCCATTGCCATAATTGGAGCGCCACGAGATATTGTGGTAGTCTGTAAGATGCACCACAATATGTTGTGGTTGATGGCTGTCTTTTCGCGTTCGCTTTCCTTTGCATCGTTCAAAGTCTGTGTGGGAGGTGGCTCACGGTGGCTGGCATGATGGAACTGCCGAAGGAAACGCTGGAATGGTTTGAAGGCGACGACCTGCGCGCTCGCGTGTTCTTTGAGAAGTATGCCCTGCAAGACCTGGATGGCACGCCGTTGGAGTTCACCCCCGAAGAAATGTGGGAGCGTATCGCTCGGGGCCTGGCAGAAGTGGAGGAAACGGAAGAGAAGCGGCGAGAGTGGTATGAGAAGTTTCGGTGGCTCCTTTGGAACTTTCGCTTCATTCCCGGAGGGCGCATCATGCACGCCATCGGCAACCCGCGCAAAGTGACCCCGTTCAACTGTTTTGTTATCCCTATCAAGGAAGACTCGCTGGAAGCCATTTTTGAGTGTGCGAAAGAGATGGCGCGCACTTACTCACAAGGTGGCGGGGTCGGAACGGACATTTCCGTGCTTCGCCCTGCAGGTGCCCCTGTCCGCAACGCTGCCCGCACTTCCACCGGCGCTGTCTCCTTCATGGAACTCTACTCCCTGGTCACTGGCACCATCGGACAACACGGGCGGCGGGGTGCGCTGATGATTACTATTGCCGACAACCATCCCGATGTGCTGGCATTCATTGAAATCAAGAACGACCCTGAACGGCGTCGTGTCCGCTATGCTAACATCTCCGTCCGAGTGAGTGACGCATTGATGGAAGCGGTGCAGCGAAATGGGAAATTTGAGTTGCGCTTTGATGGCGAATACTTCTCCATTCGCCGCACCGTTGATGCCCGCGAAGTGTGGGACAAACTCATTCATAATGCGTGGGCGTCCAGTGAACCCGGTTGCCTTTTTTGGTCTACCATCAAGCGCTACAGCACCAGCGAATACAACGGAATGGAGGTCATCTCAACAAACCCATGCGGGGAGGAACCTTTGCCTGCCTACGGCAACTGCAACTTGGGCAACATCAACTTGAGTGCCTTCGTGTTAGACGAGTTCACCGATGCGGCTCGGGTGGATTGGGAGAACTTGGAGAAAGCCGTTCGCTACGCTGTTCGCTTCCTTGACAATGTTGTCACTTATGCAGTGAAGGGAGACCGCCTGCCGTTGCCGCAACAAAAGGAGCGGTGCGCATCGGAACGCCGAATCGGTGTGGGGTTCACGGGGCTGGGGGACATGCTGGCGCAACTTCGGCTCAAATACGACACCGATGACGCTTTGGAGTTCGTGGACGAGTTGTTCCACAAAATCAAGTGTTGGGCATATGGCGAAAGTGTCAACTTGGCGATTGAACGCGGTCCGTTCCCGCTCTTTGATGCTGAAAAGCACTTGCAAATGGGCTTCATTCGCGAGCGGTTGCCTTTGGAGTTGCAAGAGCGCATCCGAAAGTATGGTCTCCGCAATGTGTGCGTTCTGACAGTGCCACCCGTCGGTTCTGGTGCGGCGATGGCAGGGGTGACCAGCGGCATTGAACCAATTTTCGCCCTCTCCTACCTCCGCCGCAGCGAATCCCTCAGTCAAGGCGAATTCCGAGTGGTCCATCCGTCCGTGCTTCGCTACATGCGAAAATTCGGTATTAACGACGAGCGCGACCTCCCCGACTTTTTCGTGACCGCCCACCAAATTGCGCCCGAAATGCGTGTTCGCATGCAAGCCATCATCCAATCCCACATTGACCAATCCATCTCGTCAACGGTCAACTTGCCCCACGATACCTCTCCGCAAGAAGTGGAGCGCATCTACTTTCTTGCGTGGAAGTTGGGCTGCAAGGGCATCACCATTTACCGAGAAGGCAGCCGGGAAGGTGTGCTCATTACGGAAGAGTATGCGACCCAACAGCAACGGGGACGCTTAATGCCTAAGCCGCGGCCGATGGTTATGGTGGGGAAGACTTACAAGTTGCGCACCGAGATGGGCAATGTCTATGTAACTGTCAATGCGGACGAAGAAGGACCGCAAGAAGTGTTCGTGCGGTTGGGGAAGTCAGGTTCCTCAGCGATGGCGTTCACGGAAGCTATTGGTCGGCTGATTTCCCTGGCATTGCGAGCAGGTGTCTCCCCCGATGCCATTATTGACCAACTCTCAGGCATCAAGAGCAGTTCCGCCACGCGACAGGAAAACGGCACCATCGTGTTTTCGGTGCCTGATGCTGTGGCGAAAGCGCTGGCGATGTTCCTGAAGGGCGAAAATTCGCCCAAAGGTTCTGCCGTGACAGAAGTGTTAATGCGCTCATTGGTGGAAGAGAGCGAGCCAACGGAATTAGCCGTGCCGCCTATCTCATCCATCCGCGAAGAACTGCCCCAAATCTTGCAAGCGAACGGAGCGAGGTATTCAGGTGATTTGTGCCCCAATTGTGGTGAACCTCTCATCCATTCTGGCGGCTGCGAGTTGTGCCTTTTCTGTGGCTATTCAAGATGCCAATAGTGGGAGGGTTTGGCTCCCGCCAAACCAAAGGTCAGTCCGAAAGCCCAACCCTCCCATCCTTGCTCACATGCTGTGCTCCGGACCCCAAACCTCCCAGAAGGAAATCTTGCCATCAGGACGGGGATTGTGAGGTCGGTAGATTTTCGCACAGTCTTGAGCCAGTTTGCTCCATGGAAGCCACTTAGCGTGCCCGTCAGCGAAAGTCAGGATACTGCCGCCCAGGTGACGGACGTTTCCCGGGTTGCGTCGTTGCCTCTTGTCCGCAGCGCATGCTGCCTGGCAAACATTTGCCCAGATAGAACGCGCCCCGCCACAGCCGGAGAAATGAGGGGCATCCACGAAGGCGTCTGTCTCCGCTGGTGCAGGAATCTGTGCCATCCTGAAAGGCTTTCCGCTCCAATCACAACCCAGATAGGCATTAAGGGCTCGTTGCAGGCGATAGTAATCTGGATGCCCAAGAAATCTAACGGAAATGCCCATCCCCATGCGTCGCAGCACCAATAGGCGAAGGGTGCGTTAGGGTTTTGCACCCTCCGCAGGGGGGAATTGTGGTTCTACCCGAAGGACATTGCCAAACCTGCACATTGCGCACATACGGATGGATTTGCCCTTGCGGTGTGGTTTGTGATGCCCGCATCGGTGCATGCGGGGCTGCACAGGAAGTGATGAAGGGGTAAGTCTCGTCGTAGTCTTGAACATACTGCATCAATGCCGTGCCCACATTGCGCATGTTGGAGAGGCATTGGGCTTGCCTTGCCTTTTCGCGAGCCTGGCTGAAAACAGGGAACAGAATGGCTGCCAGGATCGCGATAATCGCGATTACGACAAGCAGTTCAATCAGCGTAAAGCCACAACGCTTCATTCTCCATCTCCCTCCTTGACAGAGTTTCTGCGAAATCAAAGGTCATTGCCCGCCAGGGCGCTGTTTCATGAAAGGTGGCGCACCAGGCGGGATGGGTCTTTCATAGGGGGTCCCTCCTTTTACTTGCCCTGGAGGCGGAATTGTCCCCGTTGGCTGGACAGGACCACCTCCTCCTCGCTGACTTGCGATGAGATAGACCAAGGCAACCACAACGATAACCGCTACAATCACTACCACTGCCACCCAAGTCGGCACCTGCCTTTGCATCGCCCTCACCTCCAAAGGCTTTGACCTAAGCCACCTGCACTTATAGAGCAAAAAAAAAAGTGGTGTCAACACTCTTACTGCCGCTTCGGGGGAAATTCCCTGACAGGCGTATCGGGAAGGTTTGTTGCAAAATTGAGGCGCACTCAAACTCTGTGGCTCTGCAAAATAAGAATGCCCGCAGGAGTTGAGGTGCGATGGCTCGTCGGGGTCGGTGGCTGACTTTGGGCATGGTGGCGTTGTTCGCGACCGTGTGGGCGGCGACACAGCAGCCGCTCCGTCCTGCCCTTCTGGCGCAAATCAAAGCCAACTATGTGGGCAGCAAGGTTTGTTTTGAGTGCCATTTGGATGTCGCCCGCCTTTGGGCAGAAGTACCCCATAGCCAATGGATGCTGGACGAAAAATTACCGGCGCACCTTCAAGGTTGCGAAGCCTGTCACGGTCCTGGCGGCTTGCACATTGTCAGCCGCCCAGGCAATATCGTCGCTTGGGGCAAGGTGAGCGTGGCTGACCAAAATGCTATTTGCCTTCAGTGTCACAAAACGGTCACAGCGGAGAAGTGGAACGCTTCGCCCCACGGTTCTGGCAAACCCTATGCGCCGTCATGCACTACTTGCCACGAAGTTCACCAACCCGTCAAATGGCGTTGGATGCTTAAGGACACGACGAACCCATTGTGCGTTAAGTGCCATAGCGAAATTCCCGCGCGAGCGAAGGTGGGACAACACCATCCCGTCTCTGAACGCGTCAAATGTGCGGCTTGTCATGACGCCCATGATGGCTCTATCCCCGGCATGTTGAAGATGGCAGTTACGGGGTTGTGCGAGCGATGCCATCGCCTCGCTGACATCAAGCCCCAAGACCACACACCAGAGTTCGTTAAGGAGCACGGCAAGAAAGTAAAGCCAACCAACCGCAGGTGTGCTTCCTGTCACGGTCGCAATGGCTGTCAAGAATGTCACGGGATTGAGATGCCTCATCCGAAAGGGTTTGCGGTCAAGCATGGAGAGCCCGCCACTAATTCCCCACAAGTGTGCAGCCGTTGCCATCAACGAGATTACTGCAACAAATGTCACTCCAACGCCCCACCCACTTCGCATGATGCGGAGGATTACGCCACGAAGGGTCACGGCAAAGAGTATCAACAGCGGACGGCTGCCTATTGCGCCCTTTGCCATCAACGCGCCTTCTGCGCCCAATGCCATCGGGGACGCCCCGACCTGTTGCGCACTATCCTTGAGTGACTTTCAATTCCAAACTCTCCCCTCACCGAGAGGGCACAAGGTCAAACCGAGCATCCACCAGCAATTTGAAAGTGGGCGCAATGGTCGGCGTTGTAGGCGGGGGTGGTGAAGGTTGGGTTGGCGATTGTTCGGAGGAATCTTCCGAGTTCCCGTACCCTTGTTCAGGCGAAGGTGGTTGCTGCGGCTGAGGTTCCTGTGGCGGGGTTGCCGGCAGCGTTGGGACTTGTCCGCTCACTTCCAATTTGATGGTGCCCGAAGCCGATAAAGTTCGCCCTTCCACAGCGCTAAACAACACTTCGCTTTCAGCACTGTAACGCGCCGTAAAGTTCCACTGAGCCCGCAGCATTGGGGAAACAAGGGTGTCAAGGGGCAACAAGTATCGGAGCCGCAATTTGAGCGGTTGATGGCGGGCAGGGAGAGTTGTCGGTTGCTCCACACATTGAACGGTTGTCAAGGTGATGGTTTGCCCCAACTGGTGTGCCCCTTGCCATGCGTCGCCGATTTTTATGCCCTCCTTCGGGAAAGGCACGATGAGGGTTGCTAAAGCCGTCGCCATCAGGTCAAAATTGGCGACCAACTCCTCCAACGAGCGCGCCCCGCCACCTACCACATCCACAATCTCGCCATTGGGCGTGGTGATGAAGGCGAGTTGAACCCACCCCAACTTTTGTTGTTGCTCCCCGACCGAAGAGAAGACCCGCAAAGCCCCCTCCTTGACAGTTACTCCACAACGCAACCGATTGTTGCCTTCCTGTCGCCATCGCTGTTCAATGTCCACTGTGGCGGCAAAATGAGCGAAGCCAACAATGCTTGCTGTTTCCATCCGCACTTCTCCATTGACTAACAGCCGATAGACGAAAGTTTGCCCAACGGCAGGGCGATAGGAAGGGATCAAGGGCGCAGGAGGGGGTTGGGCAAAAACCAAATTCAAAAGTGCCAGACAGCCGAGCAAGAAAGGGATGCGCCACAAAGGGGGACGCCTCCTTCAAGCGCCTTATCAAGGGGCGGGCGCTTTCGGTTTGACTTCCACCAACTCCGTCACGCTCTTCAATTTCGTATGCGATTGCAGGCTCATTACTCCGCCTCCGACATTGGCGGGCATGCTGATAACGACCGTCATTTTTGTTTCTGACGAGACCTCCCTTTTTGTCAGAAGCCCTTGCGAAAGGTCATACCAGTTTTTGGCGATGGTTTTATTGCCCCCTTTAGCCTCCATCTCTATGCCCATTTCCTTCAGCGGCAGCATTTTGGTCACCACGTCACCCAACTTTGGCACTTCCGTTTGGACTTCGGTGACAGCGAACTCCTTGTCCTCCTTCCGCTCAATGGCAAGCAATTTGCCTTGCCCTATCACGTTCGCAGAAACCGGCTGCCCACTTGCGACCGGGACGGGGACGGTGCCTGTTAAGTCCCAAGTTTCGCCCACCTTTATCGGCTTGGGCGGCAGAGGGGAAGGGAGCAAACTTATTGCTTCCGCTCCCATCGTTAAGGCTTGGAAGGGGTCCTGCATCAGTTTCATTTGCTCATCGGAGGATTCAGATTTTTCCCCTTCCTCGCGCACCCGCTTGATTTCCACAACACGCCCGTCGGGCATTATTGTCAAGAGCACTTTTGTGGGGAGGACTTTCTGCATGCTGGGTTGTGTCCCTTCCGCTGGACTGAGAAGTTCCATCTCACCCGTTACCGTGACCAACACAACTGCCCGTCCATCTTCGCCCACCTCCCTGACTACCTGCTCCTGCGTCAATTTGCCCTTGAAGCGCAAGTCGGTGGCAACGCCGATTTCGCTCACCAAATTGACTGTGCCGTCCAGCGTGATTTTGTAAACCAGCGTTTGCCCCGGCTGATAACATAACCGAAGCGTTACTTCCTGCTGAGCCACCGCCAGCCCGCTAAGCAAAAGGGCAATTTCCAGAAGCCACATTTGTCGCTGCCGCATTTCCCTTCCCTCCGTTTCAACACGCTAATTTTCTGCCCAAGGAAAGTTTTGCGTGCCGAACCTTTAGACGCAAGGTGCCTGATGCAGCAAACTTTTCGGGGTGATGGCAGATGCTCTTAAAGCGGTTGCGCCAAATTTTGGAGCAAGTTCGCCAAGGTTCAATGAGTGTGGACGATGCCTTGAGGGAGTTGCGCCATCTGCCTTTTCAAGAATTGGGGTTTGCCAAGATTGACCACCACCGCTTGCTGCGGCGAGGGTTCCCTGAAGCCGTCTTTTGCCCCAACAAAACGCCAGAACAGACGGCACAGATTGTTAAGGCGATGGCAGAGACAGGCGTGACCGTGCTGGCGACGAAGGCGAGCGAAATTCACTACGAAGCGGTGCGCCAACTTGTCCCGCAAGCCCAATATCGCTCCCTTGCCAGACTTATTGTCGTGGAAGGGGCAGAACCAACTAAATTGCCCCCTGAAAAGCAGCCGAACATCGCCGTTGTGTGTGCGGGCACTGCTGATTTGCCGATTGCGGAAGAAGCAGCGCTGACCGCTGAGTATTCCGGCTGTCAAGTCGCCCGCATCAGTGATGTAGGCGTGGCAGGTATCCATCGGTTATTGGAGCATTTGCCCCTTTTGGAGCGGGCAGATGTGTTGGTGGTCGTGGCGGGCATGGAGGGCTCTTTGCCCAGTGTGGTGGCAGGGCTAATGTGGCAACCTGTCATTGCCGTGCCCACCAGCGTTGGTTACGGCGCCAGTTTTCACGGGCTTTCTGCCCTCTTGACCATGCTCAATGCGTGCGCACCGGGCATCGCCGTCGTCAACATTGACAACGGTTTCGGTGCTGGCTACCTTGCCGCCCTTATCGGGCGGATGGTAAAAGGCGCCCTCACAATCCCAAAGTCAGAATAGNNTTCANNCCCNCTNGTTTCAATCCCACTATGGTGCGATTGCTACGCCGACCCAGATTCTCGCTCGGTTTGTCCAAGCTTCGGGAACACATCGCCCAGAGTGATTGGGGGGGAAGGCTGACGCTGCATGTATTCCCGAAGCTGCTGTCGCTCTTGTTCTTGCGTCACTTGCCGTATGCTCAAAAGGATACGGCGCTTGTCAGGTTCCACTTGGTAAACCTTCGCTTCCACTTCCTGTCCGACCTTCACAATGTCTTCGGCTCGGACATTGCGACGGGTTGACAGTTCATTGTTGGGGATGACGCCCTCTATGCCGGTGGGAAGTCGGACGAAGACCCCAAAGGGCACGATGCGGGTAACGGTGCCCTTGACTTTCGCCCCAACAGGATAATCTTTGTCAGCGGTTCGCCATGGGTCAGGGAGCAAGGGTTTCAGACTGAGGGAGATGCGGGGACCTTCAGGGTCAATTTTGATGACGGCGACCTGAATGCGTTGTCCTTCCCTCACCACTTCCGAGGGGTGATTGACTCGCGTCCATCCCATTTCACTGACATGGAGCAGCCCGTCAATCCCGCCTAAGTCCACAAAAGCCCCAAAATCGGTGATGCGCCGCACCACACCTTCCACGATAGCGCCTTCATATAACTTGGACAGCGTTTCCTGTCGTCGGCGCTCTCGGTCTTCCTCCAAGGCGACTTTATTGGAGCAAAGGACGCGCCGTCGGTCTCGGTCAATCTCAATGATTTTGACCTTAATGGTGCGTCCAATGAAGTGTTCTAACCGCCAACCAGGCGGGATGGCAACTTGGGAGGCAGGGACGAACCCATCTACGCCTAAGTCTACCAAAAGCCCGCCTTTGATGCGGTCTTTGACCATCACTTGCAAAATTTCGCCATTCTCATAGGCTTCCTGAACTCGCTTCCATGCCCGCTCGTAGTCAGCGCGGCGTTTGGAGAGAAGGACCATCCCCTCCGTCTCTTCGGCTTTGGATTCGGGGCGCAGGACATAGACTTCCACTTCGTCACCCACTTTGGCTTCTTCCAAAGGATTCCCGCCCCACTCAATGGCGGGGATGAAGCCCTCCGCCTTCCCACCGATGTCCACCATGACACCGTCTTCGCGAACTTGAACGATGCGTCCCTTGAGGATGTCCCCTGTGCGGACTGGCTGGAGAGCGGCTAAGGCTTCTACCAATTCGTCACGCTCTTCCATAGGTGCCACAGTCGGTTCACTCATTTCTGTATCCCCCTCGTCGGTCTGAAATTCCTGTAATTGTCGCCTTTCGGCTCCAGCATTGTCGCCTTGCTGCGACTGCATTGTCGCCTTGCTGCGACGG
>JGI25065J35084_100006_pt1 | contig 31051 bp, 24 predicted proteins | sample Antgeofumaro1A2A_FD_35084 | JGI IMG/M metagenome (IMG submission 35084)
TGGGAGAAGATGGGGGCAGTGGAGAGCGGTGCGGAGCGAGAGCGGAGGTGGCAACGAGCGATAGATGCCTACTGGCGGGCGGTTCGGTTGATAGAACGGGGGCGGACGAGGGCAGGACAGGAGACGATGCAAGCCACCTTCGCTCAGACGGCATCCGAGCCTTTCTACAAACTTCTCAACTTGCTCGCCGCCCTCGGGAGGTGGGAGGAAGCCTTTGAGGTCTCGGAACGAATGCGGGCGCAAGGGTTGTTGGAAGTCATCCAGCAGGCAGCGCTCTTGGGGCGTGAGCGTTTCCCCAAAGAGTTAAGCACTGAATATCGCGAGTGGCAGCAACGCATTACGGAGTTGGAAACTCAATTGGCAACGGCACTGGTAGAGACACCTACCCATACGGAGCGCCTTCAGCAACTGCAACAAGAGTTGACGGCAGTTCGCAACGCTTTTGAGCGGTGGCGTTACGAGCAGCGATCGCGGCGTTGGCAACTTTTGCCTGTCAGAGAGCAGCAACTTGAAACGGGTTCATGGAAGAAGTTTCCCTTGCCCGAAGACACTTTGGTGCTCGCTTATGCGGTCACCGAACAGCGAACATGGCTCTTCACCCTCGCTCGCGAGAAGGGGTGCTGGCGGCTTGAATGTCATCCCCTTAAAGTCTCGCAATCGCAATTGACCGAGGATGTGCAATGGTTGCGGGAAAACTTGACCCGACGCCGACCGTTGGGCGTAACGGCACAGCGGCTTTACGCAATGCTCCTCGCACCCGCTCAGAAAGCGCTGCGAGGCAAACGGAGGCTAATTGTGTTGCCCGACGGTCCCCTTTACACCCTGCCCTTCCAAGTCCTTCAAGACGAAAGCGGCATTTACCTGGGTGAGCGCTTCGCCATCCTTTACGCCCCCTCCCTGACCACTCTTTGGGCAGTTTGGGAACGGACGAAGGAAGGGAGAGAGAGGCAACCGCGTTGGCGATGGGTTGGATTGGGCGCTCCGAACCTTGATAGCCGTTTTGAACCCCTTCCGTTTGCCCGGGATGAAGTGAAGGTGATGGCTTCGTTGTTGGCGAAAAATGCACCGAAAGCCTCTGTCCGCACTTTTGTGGGTTCGGAGGCAACAGAAGAAGTTGGGCTGACGGCTTTGCAGGAAAGCGAGTGGGTGCACTTTGCCACGCACGCTGTCTTGGAGCCGCAACGACCACTTTACTCCCACTTGCTGCTTACTCCCGATGCAGGGCATGACGGAGCGCTACGGGCTTACGAGGTTTTGGATTTAGGGCAAGTAAACGCTCGGATGGTTGTTCTCTCCGCATGCGATACAGGTTTGGGCAAAACCTTGCAAGGGGAAGGCTTGTTGGGTTTGGTTTGGGCATTTCTGGCGGCAGGCACGGAAACGCTTGTGGTGAGCCAGTGGCAGGTGAATGATTTGTCAACCGCAAAGTTGATGGTGGTGTTTTACCGTCACTTGCTGCGAGGTTCATCTCCCGCTCAAGCCTTGCAACGCGCCCAACAAGAACTGCTCGCTCAACGCCTTTTCCGCCATCCCTACCACTGGGCAGGCTTCACGGTTTGGGGGAAAGGTTGGTAATTTGATGGGCGTAATGCGTAACAGCGTAAAACGGTAAACAAAGTTTGAACCTGACGGCACTCCTACTTCTACTACCCTCTGCCCTGCGCGTGCTCACGACTCTTGACATTGCAGGATGCCGTGCTAAAATAGCGACACCCCTTCAGGTGTCGGACGGGGTCTGAAGGGGGACCTGATGCCACGAGGGGGGATCAGGGGTGAAAATTTGGCGGCTACTGGCGTCGGGAACGGTCGTCGCGCTGCTTGGGCTACTGCTGCTCGGGTGCAGCGGTGGCTCCATCACTTCACCGCTGCCGGCTGTCAAAGCGGACCAGGGCGCTACGGTTCAGTCGGGCGAAAAAGCCAAAAGAGGGACGTTCGTTATTGGTGACAATCAAGGTGTAGCGTTTGAGTGAAGGCTAACCGAGCAGAAAGAGGCGATGGTCGTTGAAGAACGCCCTGGTGACGCTGAAGGAGTGGGGGCGCCGTTGGTGGGATGACCAACGGTTGCCCGCCTTACTTCTGGCAACCATTGTGGCAGCGGTGGTGGGCGCGCCCTGGTGGTTCGTCGCCCCCCGTGTGGAGTTGATTGCTTTGGACTGGCGGTTTCGGGTGCGGGAACTACTGGGGCGTGTCCCTTTTTGGTCACCAGAGTTGGTCATCGTCGCCATTGACGAAGAGTCGGCTCGCTACCTCACAATGAAAGTGCCGACGCCCCGCGATTACTTGGCAGACCTAATTGACCGCATCGCTGCTTATCGCCCCCGCATTATCGCTTTGGACATCCTCCTTGACCGCCCCACCACGCAAGCCGCAGATGAAAAGTTAGCCAAAAGCCTTCGTCGGGCAGGCAATGTCGTGTTGCCTTATCAGCAGCGGGATGGTGGACCTGAAACGCTTCTTGCTCCCTACCGAGAAGCCGCCAAAGCCGTTGGATTTGCCGATGTCCCCACCGATCCCGATGCAGTCGTGCGTCGGATGCCCATCTCTCATCCCCAAAAAGGGCGAAAGGCGCTTTCCTTCCCAGCGGCTATCTACGAAGCCGCTACAGGGTGCTCGGTGCACGAGTTAGGGGTCGGCTCAGAGTTCCTCATCAACTTCCACAGCACGGCTTTCTTAGACCCGAAAGCCTGCTATCCCGCCCGCAACTTTTTCGCTGAGCCTCCTCCGCCCCGCGAAGTCTTTGAGGGCAAAATCGTGCTCCTTGGCGCAACCCATCCGGACACACGGGACAGTTATTTTGTCACACCGTTTTACTTAAGTCTTATTCAACCTGGACGCCACTTTGCGACGGGGGTGCACATCGTCGCTCAGGCTTTGAACACGATGTTGACGCGGCAATTTCTCCGTGAGCCGCCGGATTGGGTGGTTCGCCTGCTCACTATTTTTTTGGCGTTAACGACCTTTTGGCTTTTGAACCGCTTCGCTCCCAGTTGTGGATTGTTGGTGGCGATAGGTGAAGGTATCGTGGCGAGTATCCTCATCACGGCGGCTTTCGTATGGGGAAACTGGGTCTTGCCCTTTATGCCTTTCCTTCTCGCTATTGGCGTGGGGACTTTGGGAGCGTTCCTCTACCACTTCCTTTGGACACGCAAAACCCTCAAAGCGGCGCAAGAGCGAATGGCGCAAATGGAAAGGATGCGCGCTCTGGCAGAACTTGCCAGCGGTGTCGCCCATGATGTCCGAAATGCCCTCACCTCGGTCACGATGGCAGCGGAGTTACTGATAGAGGAAATCACCGATGAAGATTGGCGTAAGCAGGTGCTCATCATCCAGCAAGGCATTCAGGATGCCATCAACATTGTCAACCGCCTCCGAATGTTCGGCAAGCAAACGCGCGAGCAAGAGGTTCTCCTTCCCGTCCACCTGAACGAATTGGTCACAAGTACGCTCACTCTCACGCGTGCTAAATGGTTTTACGAACCGATGCGGCGTGGCATTGAGATTAAAGTTCAAGCACAATTAGCCCCCGACTTGCCCCTCGTTATTGGCAATCCGACCGAATTGCGGCAAGTGCTCATCAACCTTATTTTCAATGCGGTGGAAGCGATGCCGCAGGGGGGCAGTTTGACCATTCGCACCTGGCGGGAAAACAACTTCGCTTGCGTGGCAGTGCAAGACACCGGCATCGGGATGAGCCCTGAAGTTAAACGCCGCATCTTTGACCCTTTCTTCACCACGAAGGGCGAGCAAGGGACAGGGTTGGGCTTGAGCATCTGCTACAGCATCGTCACCCGTCACAACGGCACGATTGAAGTGGAGAGCGAGGAGGGCAAGGGGACAACTTTTACTGTCCGATTGCCCATTGCCAGAGAGATGGCAGAACCATTGACCGAACTTGCTCAATTGCCCCCGCTGCGGGTGCTCATCATAGACAATGACGAAACTGTCGCCGCTGCCCTTGCGGAAGTTTTGCGGCAAGCAGGGCACAAAGCCGATGTTGCTACCAGCGGTTTTGCTGGCTTGCAATTGTTTAAGCCGAATGCTTACGAGGTCGTCATTGTGGACTGGCTGATGCCCGGCATGGATGGCTTGGCTGTGGCGCAAGCCATTCGGGAGATAGCGCCGACGCAACCCATCGTGTTGACGACGGCGTGGGAGAACCAATTGGATGCTAACGCCGTTTCGGTCGTGGACGCCGTAATCCCGAAGCCATGGACGCCACGCAGTTTGTGGGAGGCACTTCAACAAGCCTTCCACGGACAGCGGGTGACCCTAAAACCGTCAGGGTAGGAGGTGCGAGAGCATGCGCCGAGCGTTGATCGGTTTCCTTATCGCGCAAGTTTTGGCGGGGGCGGCTGTGGGGCGGGCGGAAAACCCCGTCGGGGTCATCACGGAAGTCAAAGGGCAAGCCCAAATCCGACGGGCACACAGGAAAGCCTGGCAACCTGTTCAAGTGAACATGCTCGTCTATCCTGGCGATACGCTCCGTACGGGAAACAACGCCCGTGTAGTCGTATGGACGCCTGTGGGGCGCGCAATGGCGATTGGTGCCTGCAAGTCAGTTTCCTTCAAGCCTGTTGGGGAAGGGCGTCCTTCTCTGTGGCGGGAAGTTTGGGGCTCATTTGTCAAGCGGATGCGGGCGAACTTTTCAGAGGACAGTCTCACCACCGTTGCGGCGGCTCGTTCCCTTCCTGCGTCCCTTGACAACAAGCGATTGACTTTGCTTTCTCCCCGTAACACCCGCATTTTGGAGGTTCGCCCCATTTTCGTCTGGAGCGAGGTGGAAGGCGCTAAAGGTTACCGCATAACCATCGGCTTCTTTGACGAAGGAAGGCGGGTTTGGGAGACAATCGTTTCGCATCCGCCTTTCCGCTACCCCGACGAAGCGCCTGACCTCAAGCCGGGCAAAGTGTATGTCTGGCAAGTGGAAGCCATTGAGGTGGTTGACGCTGTGGAAAGTGCTTGGTTCGTCGTTGTGCCACCCGCAGAAGCCCGCGACATCCGCTTCACCTTACAGCAACTCCGTCAGCGCACTCCCGACCTTCTCGTTTACAGCCTGATGGCAGCCAGTTTTCTGGAGGAGAAAAGTTGCTACGCCGATGCCATCAAAGTGCTGAAGGGGGCTTTAGAGCGGTTCCCGCAGCAACCCGAACCTCGCTTCCTTCTCGCTACCCTTTACGAAACCATCGGGTTGGAGAGCATCGCTCAGAAATTGCGTGTTGAAGCCAGGGAAGGGCTTTCCCGCGCCCGCACCTTAGGATGGCACACCGCTGCCAGCCGCTAAGGAAGTTGAGCAGTAAAAAGGTTCATGCGTAAACGCAAGGGCAAGGGTTATCGGCTGCCAAATGCGCAAATTCCTTTTGGGCGGGATAGTGCGGATTGCGCTTCTTGGGCGCCCGTGGCTCAAGGACAGGGATGGGCTGGAAAGTGTGCCCACTGAGCCCATCTTCCAACTCCCGTTCTGTCATCTGGTACAGCGGCTTGACAAATTTGCCTGAGAGCCTCAAGCGGCTGCGAGTAGAAGTTGGAGCGGATCAACTTTCTTCCTCTTGCGCTCGTCGCTGTTTCACCCACGCCACTTTCATCCCGACCCCTTCGTAGTAGCCACAGAAAGTGCAGGCATGGTGTGGACGGACTGGTTTTTTGCATTGAGGGCACAAATGGAAAGTGATGGGGGTTAGTTTCCAGTGCGTTCGGCGCTTATCGCGGCGGGTTTTGGAAATTTTCCGCTTCGGCAGTCCCATTGTTGATTGCCTCCTTTAAAGCACACGGTCAATTTTTCAGGCTTTCAAGCGTTGCAAAAGCAAGTCCAAAGCCGCCCAGCGCGGGTCAGCGGGGGCTTGACAGGTACACTGAGTTTCGTTCAAATTTGCCCCACAGGAAGGGCATAACCCCTTACACTCTGGGTGGCACAAAGGACGCATTGGCAAGGCAACTACTAAGGCTTGACGCGAAAGTTCCCAAAGGTCAGCGCTGTTGGCGTCAAAGATAGCGGTGATTTCTTCGCCCTCATCAACAGGCAAGCCCTCTGCGAGAAGGTGGAAGGTTCGGATGTCGCATTGCGCTTCAAAAGGCGCTTTAAGTTCCTGCTCAAAAGTTGTCAAGCAGCGACTGCATTCCAAAGTCACCGTCCCTATCACCTTGCCCGTGACGAGGACGAAGCGCCCGTCCACATTCGTTCCCGTCGCCTCCCCATGCACATGAACCCATTGACCGCCTTCCCAAAGTTGCACATCCGTCTCAAAGGTCGTCACGACGGTAAAGCCTGGATGGTTGATGACCTTCCGCAAATCCAAACGCACAAAGTGTGGAACAAATTGGCGTTCCATTCGCTCCGTCATGGTCGGTCGCCTCTTTGCCCCTGCAACTATTGCCCCAACCGCCACCGCGAAGGCAGGGGCGTCAGAAAAGCCTGNGTCATTATAACGGCGCTTCCAAAGACCGTCAAGGGGAGAAAAAGCATGGGAGCGGGAGCGGATGGGAATCGAACCCACCCACCGCCTTTTGGGCGGTGCACAGGATTTGAAGTCCTGGGAGGGCACCAGCCCTCAACCGCTCCCACCGCCCTGGGCATGGCTAAGTTTAGCACTGCTTGCCGAAAGGGGAGTTGCCCTACTATCCTCAACTGACTACACGAGCACACCTTTCGTTGACGGCACTTCCTCGGCGAGGAGAGGCACAGTGGCAACAGCAAAGCGCAAAGCGACGGCACAGGCTTTAAAAGCGGCTTCTAAGATGTGGTGCTTATTTTCCCCTGCCAGGAGTTTCAAGTGCAGGGTCACCCGCGCATTGGCAGCGAAGGCGCGGAAAAATTCCGCTGCTAATTCCACATCAAAGTTGCCTACCTTCCCTTCTTTCGGCAACTCCAAGAAAGCGTTTCCGCGCCCACTCAAGTCAATGGCGCACAAAACCAATGCTTCATCCATCGGCACCACCGCACTGCCGAACCGATGCACCCCTTTCCGCTCCCCTAAGGCTCTGTCAAGGGCTTGACCGAGAACAATGCCTGTGTCTTCGACCGTGTGGTGGTCGTCAATGTGGGTGTCACCGCGCGCCCAAACAACGGCATCAAACCATGCATGCTTGAGAAGGGTCATGAGCATGTGGTCAAAGAAGCCGATGCCTGTGTCCACTTGCACCTTCCCCGTTCCATCTAAGTTCAACACAACCCGCACGATTGTTTCAGCAGTCTGCCGTTCCACTTCCGCTTGTCTCGCCATAGGCGTCACCGCGCTAATTTTAGCGCACCGCCTCCAATTACCGTGTCCGAGCATGTGGGCTAAACTTTGCGTGGAAATTCGCTGGCAATTTTCAAGGAGGTGCAGGAAGATGAGTAGCGCACCGTCTGCGGTGCATGAGATACGCTCCCGCTCCTGGTGGACACTTTTGGGCAACACGGGACTGCGTGTCCCGCGTCTGTCCATCGGCACAGGTACCTATGGTTGGGGTGGTTCGTCGGCACAAACGCGGTTGGGCTTTGGGGAGTGCGTTCGGTTGCTCCTGACCGCTTACGATTACGGGGTAACTTGGTTTGACAGCGCTGACCAATATGGCTCTCACCCGCACATCAAAGAAGCGCTGAAAAGCCTTGAGCGGGAGCAGGTCATCATCACGACGAAGACGACAGCGCGCACCCGCGAGCAAGTGCGCCAAGACATCCAACGCTTCCTAAAGGAGTTGGGCACTGACTACCTTGACATCGTGTTGATGCACTGCCTTGTGGACGCCAATTGGGCAATGACAATGCGCCCCGTCATGGAAGCCTTGGCGGAAGCGAAGGAACGAGGGTTCGTGAGAGCAGTTGGTGTTTCCTGCCACAGTTTTCCCGCCCTAAAGGTCGCCGCCTCAGAGCCGTGGGTGGATGTCATCTTGGCACGGTTGAACTACGACGGAGTGCACATGGATGGAAAGCCAAGCGAAGTGATTCCCGTGTTGGAAACAGCGGTGCGCAATGGCAAAGGTGTTTACGGCATGAAGGTGGTTGGGCAGGGAAGCCTTACTCACGACCCCGAACGAGCCATCCGCTTTGCCTTTGAAACGGGTGTGGTGGCCGCCGTCACTATCGGCATGGTGAGTGAAGCGGAAATTCGGCAAAATGTCGCCATTGTGCGCCAACTGTTCCCACAGGACGAAAGTCCGTGTTAAGATGCCCAGAAAATTGCCAGCCAATAAAGGGAACGGGCGAAAAGGTAGACGAGCAGGGTGGCGAAAACGGCAGTAATTAAAGGGCACTGAAAAAGGCGTCGGAGGAGGACGAATAAGTGCACAAAGGAAGCGATGGCGGCTCCTACCCAAAGGGTGCTCCGCCACAAAATTGCCCACAGCAGGTTTCCCGAAGCCCCCACCCCTAAAGTCAAGTCCACCATTGCCATCACCAAATCCGTACGCCCGTTGGGAAGCAAAAGCCAATGGGAAACGGCGATGGTCTGAAGTGCCCGCCAAAAAGCCAACCAACCTACCGCTTCCCCCATCCGCCACCAAATGGCAGGGGAAAGTTGCCGCCGCAAGAGCCATCCTGTCAACCCTGTTGCGAGCCAAAGACACAACCACACCATCACGCTTTCCAAAATGGCAGGCAGAAAACGGGGCGGCAGTTGGTAAATGTCTACTTTGTGTCCCAAACGGCGCTCCATCGCTAACGGCAAAAGGTGAGCAACGGTTCGGGGCACCACTTCCCCCGTCTCGGCGTCAAAGAAAATCACTTGAACCGCTACTTGGCGAGCGGTGAAGGGAGTGGCAAATTCTACCCGTCCAGCACCCGCCAACAGCCCCGTTCCCACTACCAGCAACCCCACAAGGGAAAGGGACAACCAGCGAGGTAACAGGGAAGAAGGGGTGCTCGTCACATCTGTCAAGTTCGTCTCTCCTGCCCGATTCACGAACTCTGCCCCCCTTCCGCCGTCGGTTTCTGCCTCAATTGCTGGTAGCGGCGAGCGGTCAAATAGGCATCCAAAATGCTCCATGTCCACACGGCGAAGGCAGTCAAACCTGCTAACAGCACCAGCAAAATTTCGCCCATGCTGGCTTGCTGGAGCTGCCGTTGCACTTGTTCCAAGGAGGGAAGGAGCATTTTGGCGCGGATTTGGTGGTAGAACTGGAGGAAGTAGCCGAGGGCGAGGAAGGTAATGCCCATCATGACAATGCCTTTGAGCCACTGCTCGTTGTAAATTTGACCGGCTCCAGGCAGCACAGCGGAAAAGGCGACGGCTAAGTTGGGGTTCTTGGGAAGGAACGGCACTTCTTCCAACGGGGGAGGTGGGTTGAGAGCGAGAAGGGTGTCTGCCAGTTTTTCCTCTGCTGATTTTCGTTCGGGGGCTAACTCGTGGGCGCGCCGATAGCAGGTGAGCGCCGCCTCTAAGTCCGCAACGCCCCGATACACATCGCCCAACATTTCGTAAATGTCGGCACGGTTGGGGGCTTTCTCTAAGGCTTGCTCCAACAAGCGGCGGGCAGCGAGGAAATTTCCCCTCGCCCGTTCCGCAGTGGCTTGACTTAAAAGCCGCTCCACCTCGTCTTCCGCTCGCATCTTCATTGTCCCTCCCGCACTTCCGCCGATTGTCCCATCGCCTGCCGGATAGCGGCTTGTTCCTCCTCGGACAATCGGTAAGGCGAATTTCCCTTCACAACGGGTTTCGCATAACAACGCGATTCTGTCCGCCCAAAAAGGGAAGTGATGACGACCCCGTTACCCCGATTGTCCAGCAAGGCGAGGGCGAAACTTTGTTGCCCCGCCACATCCTCAAAAGCGTCAAAGCGCACCAATCCAACCCGCTGAAGGCAACCTTGCAAAAGGGCATGGAGCCGATGGACTCGCTCGTCCACCAACGCCAGTAACGTTCGGTTTTCCTCCTGCTGGATGAGGAGTTGCTCCAGCAGTTGCTCCAAAGAACGCTCCGAGCCTTCGGGCAACAAGCGATTCAAAAGTCGCACCATTCGCTTCAGGCGGAGCGAAAGGAGCAGCACCCAAAGAGCCAGAAACAAAAGCAACGCCGTGTTAACGAGGACAAAAACTGGCAGCCCCTTTTGCCACTCCATCCTTCCCTCTCCTCTCCGCGAGTGTGTGCCCTTTAATTTTTGGCGCAAAAGAGAGCAAGAAGGCAAGTGGCAAAATTGAGGGCAGAAGGGGGTGAAAGGGTGCCATTGGCTGATTTGCACATCCACTTGTTGCCCGGAGTGGACGACGGTCCTACCGATTGGGAGACAACGGAAAGGATGCTGGCGGAAATGGCAGCGTGGGGGGTGAAATTGGTTGCCCCCACCCCCCATGTGCGAGAGACGGATTGGAGTGACCCGCAAACCAAACTTTTCGGCTTGGTAGAATTGAAGCAGTTGGCAAACCGTCACGGCATCCAGGTGATCGGTGCAGCGGAGTTGTGGGCGATCCCTGATTTGCCCGAACGGTGGCAGAAAGTGCTCCCCCTCACCTACGGGGGTTCGGGGAAATACGCGTTGGTGGAGTTTGATGTCGCCGAAATGCCCTTGTTCGCTGAGTGGTTGCTGTTCCAAATGAAGGTGCGCGGGGTTACACCCATCATCGCGCACCCTGAGCGGTATCTTTGGGTGCAAGAGGACGAACGCAACCTCTTTCGGCTTTTGGGCAGCGGCGCCTTGGTGCAAGTGGGCGTTGACGCTCTGCTTTTAGCAGGGACCCCAATGGGCAAAACGGCATGGTGGCTATTGCGCAATGGGCTCGTTGATTTTCTGGCGTCTGATTGGCATTCCCTTGACTTGCCTTACCCTTTGGCACAAGGAGTGCAAAAATTGAAGGGCGAANTNAGCNNCGAGCAGGTGGAACGATTGGTATGGGGAACTCCACGCCGAATTGCGAGCGGGCAACTGGTTCAGCCTGCTTGGATGCAAAGCCCGTTGCACCTTGACATCCAAGCCTTTCTGTCCGGCATCCAACGCCCGCAGCGGCGACATTGGTGGCAATTTTTGCTACTTTGGCCCTTTCGGAGAAGGTGAGGGTGAATGGCGGAGACAACTGGGCAGCAACCGCTCTTGGCTGGAGAGGACGCCTTTGACTTACGACAAATTGTCCGCACTTTACTGCGACGGTGGCAACTCGTCCTTGGGGTGCCGATGGTCACCTTTCTGTTCACTTTGGGCTACCTAAGAGCAGCCCCGCGCGTTTACGAAGCCTCCAGCATCATCCGTGTGCAGCAGGACGTCTCAACATCGTCCCCTGTGCTTCCCTTACTCAACCTGCGCCAGTCGCCATCACAGATTGACTTGAAAACAGTGGAGCGGTTAGTGACCACTCGCCTTACTGCTCAAGAAGCCATTCGCTTCCTGCGAGGCAAGAACTTGAAAGCCTTTGAGCGATTGGTGCACGCAAATACCACTGTGAACTTTGACTTCTCAAAATCGCAGGACAAGACGAGTAACCGTCCCGCCCTTGACGAACTGCTGATAGGGCGGGTTCTAAAGATGGTGCGCACGAAGGCGGTGGAACCAGACTTGGTGGAAATCCGAGTCCGCCACACTGACCCAGAGTTAGCCATGTTGCTGGCGAACAGTTTGGCGGAGGCAATGGTGCACCGCTTCACGACAGAAGCGCAGCGGGATGCTAGTCAAGAGCGCCGCTATATTGAGCGGAGCCTGAAGACGCTGGAGCAGCAACTCCGTGATTTGGAAGCCCAAATCGCCCGCGAGAAGAAACGGTTGGGCATCGTGGACATTCCAAAGGAGACAGAAGCATTGCTGACGGCATTGCGCACCTACGAACTGGAATTCCACAACGCTCAGGCTCAACGGGATACTGCCGCTAAAGAACTTGCTCGGATTCAAACCTTGTTGGCAAAAGAGCAACCCATCGTTTCAGTGGATGTGCTGAAGGAAGACCCGCTTTTCAAGCAAACAAGGGAGCAGTTAGCGCAATTGGAGTTAGAGCGGGCAAGACTGCTTACGCTCTTCACCCCAGAGCACCCCGAAGTGCAGCAGCTGGAGGAACGCATCAACACGCTTCGTGAAAGTTTCGCCAAGCAAGCGCGCCAATTGGTTAGGGAGCGAGAAGTGGCGCCGAACCCTGCCTACCAGTTGCTCTACCAGCAGTTGATGGCAGCGGAAGCAAATCGTTTTGCGGCAGAAGCGCGCCTACAAGCCCTTAACCGTTTCCTGCCTGAACTGCGGCGGCGATTAGAAGAACTTCCCGAAAACCAACGCCGCTTGGGGGCCCTCTTGCGAAAGGCACAAGCAACCGAGCAAGTTTACACGAATTTGCTGATGCGGTTGGAAGAAGCCCGCATCCGCGAAGCAACTCAAGTGGGCAACTTGACCATTGCCGATGTCGCGACTTTGCCCCAAGAACCCGTCTCACCTCGCCCTTTGCTCACCCTCGCGTTAGCGCTGATGTTGGGCATCTTTTTGGGCGTGATAGCAGCCCTTGCATGGGAAGGGTTTCGGGAGACGGTGGCATCGGCAGACGAAGTTCAAGAGCGATTGGGCATTCCTGTGCTGGCGAGTGTGCCCAAAACGCGTTCTGACCTGACCCACGAGCACATCTTGGACTTGATGGCATCGCGGCGCGCTGCTGCGGAAAGCCTTCACTCCTTGCGGGCAAACTTGAAATTCCTCAGCCGTCAAAAACCACTGCAAGTGTTGCTCATCACCAGCACTGCCCCTGAAGAAGGAAAAACTTTCGTGGCGTGCGGATTAGCCATCGCATGGGCGCAAGCGGGACACCTCACCATCCTTGTAGACTTTGACCTGCGGCGACCTCAAGTGCACGAATGGTTGCAGGTGCCCAACGAGAAGGGATTGACAAATTTGCTGGCCCAGACGGCGGAGTTGGATGAAGTGCTGCAGCCTACTCCTTTGCGAAACTTGCAGGTCATCACCTCAGGTCCCCTCCCGCCCAATCCCACTGAGTTGCTGGACAGCGAACGCGTTGGTCAAATTTTGGGCGAGTTGCGGAAGCGAGCAGAGGTCATCATTCTGGACACGCCGCCCGCTTTAGCGGTCTCAGATACTGCTTTGCTTATCCCTCACGCGGATGGAGTGCTCATCGTTGTTGTGCCCGACCAGACCCTCCGACCCATGCTGCGGCAACTAAAAGAGCAAGTTGTCCTCGCCCAAGGGCAACTGATTGGGGCTGTGGTTAACAAAATCACGCCCGCGCAAGGCAGTTACTATCGCTACTACCATCGCTACTATGGCGAGCCGTAGTAATGGCTTCTCATTACTGTGAACTCCTCAAAGCCTCCCGCCCGCAACACTGCGGCAGGTGGGCGAAACGAGACCACTTGTGGAACGACAGAGACAATATCCACTTGTGCGCACCAAACGACATCGTCGTCAAGTCCCAACTGGAGCAATTCGCGCCCGTGCAGAGTGTGGGCGAAAACGGTTTTAAGGTCGCAGAAGTTTTGGGGCTCAGGGGGAAAAAGTTGTGGCGCTTCTGTAACGGTCAAACTGAGCCGTTCGGCAATGACCCAGGCAGCGGCAACATCCTCTTGCGCCCATTCGTCGCCCTCAACGTAAACGCCTGATGCGACAATAACAATGGGGGCGTTGAACCGTTGTGCTAATCGGCGCGCTGCTTGCGCGACTGCCGTGGCGTTGACGGTTGTGCCGATAAGCACTGCTTGTGCTTGCCGGCAAGCAAGAATGCGCCGTGCACCCGTCGTGGAAGTGAAAATGGCTCGGCGTCCGGTTAAGTCGCCTGCTTGCCAAATTTCTGTCGGGCTGTTGCTGAAATCAAAGCCGGGCACTTTCACGCTTTTTCGTTCCCCCACNAACAAAGCGTCGGGCATCTCTCGTTTTAGTCGCCACGCTTCCGCCACTTCTGCCACGACCCAAACTTCCTCAACCCCTAAAGCCATCAAAGCGGAGAGGGTGGCGCTGGCACGCAAAGCGTCCACGATGATAGCGACGGCACGAAGTTCGTTGGCTCGCTGGCAACCTTTGTCCCCAATCGCAATATGCACTGGCATCTCTCCAACCCCCTCTCACGAACGACGGGTTGCGGAAATTTGGGGGAGCAACGGATTTTCACCAATCGCCTACTGCTCCATCTTCGTAGTGCACCAACGGCGTTTCTCGGAAGGACTGGGACAAAGTAGCGATTTGGGCTTCGTCGGGTTCGGCACACAGCCCAACCCCTTGCGGCACTACCACATAACCGCCCACCTGCTCAAAAGGCTGCTTCAAGAAGCCCTCGCCCAAAGTGATGTGCTCTTGGATGACGAAGTTAGGGAGGCAAGCAGCCAGTTGCAAAGCAGCAGCAGTGTTGAGGGGACCGTAAGGATTGTGGGGCGCTATGCCCACATAGTAGGCTTCCGCCATCGCCGCAATCTTCCGCAACTCAAAAATGCCCCCGCAAATGCACGGGTCTGGTTGCAACACAGAAGCGGCTCGTTTCTCCAAAACTTCGCGGAATTGCCAACGGGTGAACAGGCGCTCGCCCGTTGCCACAGGGACAGGGGAGCGATGGGCCACTTCCGCCAACGCCTCCACATTCAAGGGTTGACAAGGCTCCTCAATCCAGAAGGGCTTGAAAGGGGCCACTTCCTCCGCCAGTTGCAAGGCGACGGCGGGAGTTGTCCGACCGTGAAAATCTAACAGCAAATCCACTTCCCAGCCAATTGCTTCCCGCACCGCTTTCACTCGCTCAACGGCTTTTCGGATGAAGGACGGACCTTCCAATGGACGGGCAGGGTCAACGGGACAGAACTTAACGGCTGTGAAGCCGTGCTGCACTCGTTCCTCAGCACTGCGCTTTAAATCATCCAGCGTTTCGCCCTTGATGTGAGCATAAAGGCGAATACGCTCCCGCACCTTCCCGCCCAGCAATTCGTAAACGGGCACGCCGAGCACTTTCCCTTTAATGTCCCACAACGCCATTTCAATGGCGCTGATGGCGGAGCAATGGACAAACCCGCCTTTCCAGAAAAAGCCGCGAAAGAGCGTTTGCCACAAGTGCTCAATACGGAAGGGATCTTGTCCAAGCAGGAAGCGTTTGCATTCCTCCACGAACGCCGCTACTGAACGAAAATGGTCGGGCAACCCTTCGCCCCAACCGACAATGCCTTCGTCCGTTATGACTTTGACGAACAAATAAATTCCCCCTTGCACTAACGCCACATCCACAATCCGCATTGAAACCACACCGTCCCTCATTCAGCTTTAATAAAGCCCATTTTTCCCTTACGCCTGCAACACTTCCCGAAGGGCAGTGACAAACCGTTCCACCGTTTCAGGAGTGCCAACATCTACTCGCAGATGGGTGGGCAACCCAAAGGGTTCGCAGGGGCGAACGATTACGCCCTTGCGCATCAATGCCTCCGCCACTTTTTTGGCGGGGCGTCCCACATCCATTAGCACAAAGTTGGCTTCCGTCGGCACATAGCGGATGCCTAACTGCTCCAACGCCCGATACAGGAGCCGCTTACTCGTCCAAACGGTTTTGCGCACTCGCTCTAAAAACTCCTTGTCATCCAATGCCGCTTCGGCAGCGGCAGCAGCGATGCTGCTCACATTGAAAGGCTCACGAACTTTGAACAAGTGTTGGGTCAACTCGGAACGGGCAAACCCATAGCCAACCCGCAAGCCGGCCAACCCGTAGGCTTTGGAGAAAGTGCGCAGGACGATGACGGGATAGCCTTCCCGCACATAGTCCAACGAGTTTGGGTAATCGGAGGCTTCCACGAATTCGGCATAGGCTTCGTCCAAAACGACAAGGACACCTTCAGGGATTTCGTCCAGAAGGGCTTTAACGGCACGGTCGCGCAAAATCGTGCCTGTCGGGTTGTTAGGGTTGTCAATGAACATGACTTTCGTGCGCGGAGAAATAGCGCTCAGCAAACCCGCCACATCGTGCCGCTCATCGCGCAGCGGTACCTTCATGCAAACGGCATCCATGAGGGTGCTCAGGAGGTCATACATGACAAAGGACGGGGTGCTGAATACCACTTCATCGCCCGGCTCCACGAAAGTTTGGACGATGTGCAGCAGGATTTCATCCGAGCCGCGCCCCAGCAAAATCCAGTCGGACGGCACTTGGTAAACGGACGCCAATTTTTGGCGCAACCGAAAATAGGTGTCGTCGGGATAGCGATGGGCTTCTGAAAGGGCACGAGTAGCCGCTTCTATCGCTCTGGGCGACGGACCTAACGGGTTCTCGTTGGACGCTAATTTGACAACTTCCGTGATGTTAAGCTCCCGCTGCACTTCCTCAATGGGTTTGCCGGGCACATAGGGGCGAAGCCGATGCACTGCTTTCCGAACACGCGTTGCCCAGTCCATCCTTTCCGCTCCTTTCTCCGAAAGGATTGGGAGGCGATGCCAATGTTAACGCAAGCGAGAACCCCCGCGCTACCCAAAGTGACGAAAAAAGGCAGGGCAACCGCCTCGGTTGCCAATGTTGGTGCGAGCGGGGGCGTTGGTTGATGGAAGTGCAAGCAGTCAGGCATTCGTCCTGTTTTGAGCGTTTTCAGCGAGGCGCCCTACGGCTTGCTTGAAGGCTTCTCCCCGTTGAGCGTAATTGGCAAACATGTCAAAACTGGCACATCCAGGTGAGAGGAGGACGACATCGCCCGGTGCCGCCAACGAAGCGGCTTGTTGGACGGCCTCATCCATGCTGCCGACCTTGACAATTGTTGGGACACCAACTTGTCGCGCCATTGCCGCTAAAGTGTCGGCAAATTCACCCATGACCACGAGGGCTTTGACCCGCTCCTTGAGAGCCGCAAGGAATTCCCGCCAATCGCCTCCCTTGTCAAGCCCACCGGCGATGAGGACGATGGGGGCTTCAAAGGAGCGGATGCCTGCCGCCGCTGCATCGGGCATGGTGGCAGCCGAATCGTTGACGAACCGCACTCCATCAATTTCGCCCACTAACTCTAACCGATGGGGCACGCCTTTGAATTGAGCGCTCACTTCGGCAATGGTGTCAGGGCGCGCCCCCGCCAATAGTGCCACCCCAACAGCTACCCGCAGGTTTTGCAAGTTGTGCTCGCCCCGCAACGGGAACAGAGAAAGGCGGGCGACAGGAAACCGCTCGCCGCCCAAAGCTGCCCAAAGAATGTCGCCATCGTCGCTGACCCAATGGGTGCAGTAGGGGCAACTTCGGTACACTTCCCTTCCGCACCACAGGATGCGCCCTTTCACAAATTGCGCCAGCCAACGAACACCCGCGTTGTCCGCATTCAACACTGCCCAATCGCTGCCCCTTTGGTTCACAAAAATTCTCGCCTTCGCTTCCCAATAGTCCTTGACACTTTTGTGCCAGTCCATGTGGTCAACGAACAAGGTAGTGACCCCTGCCACATCGGGGCGGAAAGTTTTGGTGGTCGCCAATTGGAAACTGCTCGCTTCCAGGACAAGCCGCAAGGGTGGGTTTACCAAGTCGCGAGGCAAGTGCGCTACAAGGTCAGTCAAAGGTTCTCCCACATTGCCCCCCAGCACAGTCGGCAAGCCTGAAGCCTTTAGCATTGCATCAATTAAGTGCACAGTGGTTGTTTTGCCTTTTGTCCCTGTAACGGCTATCAACTGCACCTTCTCCCTGCCATATTCGTCGCACAAAAGGCGGTAGCCGAATTCTAACTCGCCCCACAATTCCGTCCCCGCAAGGTGCAGGGCTTGGATGTCGTCGCGATGGACAGAGATGCCGGGGCTAAGGATGGCTAAAGGCGGTCGCATCTCTCGCACCCGAAAGAAAGCGCCTTGCCCCAGCACTAACTCCAACCCTTCCTTCACCAGTTGGAGGACGCGTTCCCGATAGCGCAATTTGTCAAGGTCTGCCTCGTCGGCGCTGAGAACGCGGATGCCTCGCCGCAACAGGGCTTCTGCGACAGCGCATCCCGAAACTCCTAACCCCAACACGGCGACCGTCTCCGGAAATGGCATGGGCATCATGGCGGAAGGCAGCCGGAAGATAGCCGCCTTCCCCCACTTGACACCTCCTTTCTGGGGTGAAGCAATTCCTGTCGGCGATTGACCGCAGAAATTTTGTGCCGCCCTCATAAAGGGCGACATCGGTTCAAGGCTGCCGAGAAGACGAGAAGCGTCGCAGTTGCGTTAGGAGTTCCGCCATATCGGACGGTATGGGGGCTTCAAAGGTCAGGGGCTCGCCTGTTCGGGGGTGGGTGAAGGTGAGGCGCCAAGAGTGGAGGGCGTGTCCCCTCATCGCTGAAAGGAGTCGTTCCACTTCCCGCCACTTTTGCTCGCGGGCGACCCGCAAGGCTTTTGCCCGACCGTTGTAAGTTTCGTCACCGGCGACAGGCAGCCCTAAGTGCTGCAAGTGGACGCGGATTTGGTGAGTTCGTCCTGTGATGGGGCGAACTTCCAGAAGGGCAAAGCGGTCAAACCGCTCCCGCACCCACAATTCGGTCACAGCATCTACGGCCTGGGGCGAGGGGCGGGTTGCCACCGTGAACCGTTCAGGGTCATCGGGATGGCGAAGGAGAGGGGCAGCAATAACTTGATGCTCAAAAGCAGGTTCGCCTACCACAACCGCTAAGTAGCGTTTGTCAACGGTATGCTCAGAAAATTGTCGGGAGAGATGCAAGTGAGCGAAATTCGTTTTGGCGACCACCATTACGCCCGATGTTCCTTTGTCAAGGCGATGGACGATGCCCCGTCGCTCCGACCCTGCAATGTCGGAAAGGGAAATGCCCATAGCCAGAAGGGCATTAACCAAAGTCCCCCTTCGCACACCCGCTCCAGGATGCACGACCATCCCTCGCGGCTTGTCTACCACGAGGAAGTCGTCATCTTCGTAAAGCACTGGCACAAAAGCGGGTTCGGGCAAAAGGTCAGTCGGCTCAGGTTCAGGCAGGTGCACTGTAACTTGCTCCCCACCTTTCAGGATGAAACTGGGCTTTGCGACCACCACGCCATTGACCCGCACGAGCCCGCCCCGAATGAGTTGCTGGCAACGGGAGCGAGAGAGGTCAGGGAATTGTCGCACCAAAAAATTGTCAATCCTCATCCCGGCAATTTCCAGCGGAACCACCAACTGTTTCGTCCACTCCCTCATCCCTCTCTCACCTTCCTTTGCCGCCTTGAGATTGCCAAAAGGTGTGCTAAGGCGTGTTGTCTAACGGCAGTTTCACCCATTCTCTTTTGTGAGCGGAACGGTAGATGGCTTCCATCAACTCGTGCACTTTCAAGGCATCGTCAAAGTCGGGTTTGCTTGGCTTGTCNNNGACGATGGCGTCCAGGAAACAGAACTGGGCATGGACATGGGAGCGCATCCAACCCAAGGTGAACTTTGGCGAGGGATAAGCGGCAGGAGGTGGATACTTCTGCACTGTTGACAGTTTCACAAAGCCCCACTCGCTCGCCGGTTTGGTTCGGTCAAAGACCCAAAGCCAGTTGGGCTCTATCAGGTTGAAAGCGAGGGCGCCTTTGTCGCCGTGAATTTCAAACCGCAATTCGTCCTCGGTGCCCGTTGCCACCCGAGAGAACTCCACATAGCCCAAAGCGCCACTTTTGAAGCGGATGAGCGCCGATGTGGCATCGTCCACCTTAACGGGTGCCTTTTTCGTCGGGTCTTCTGGGAGCGGGCGCTCCTTGACAAAAGTTTCTGTCATCCCACAAAGGGCTTCGGGTTCGTCTACCCCATCCAGCAGCCACAACATCAAATCCAGCAAGTGCGGTCCCAAATCCACCAATACGCCGCCGCCAATAATTTCTCTCCGCAGCCGCCATTCTAATGGTCGGTTAGGGTCTACATAGCCCGAATGCAGGTAGACACCCCGAAAGTGGAAGAGACGCCCCAGAAAACCGCTTTGCGCCAATTCTTTCGCCTTCAAGGTGGCAGGGAAAAAGCGATACTCGGACACGACCTGCACCTTGACACCTTTTGCTGCCACTTCCCGCGCCAGTGCTGCCAATTCTTTCGCTTCGTCGTAGTTGTAAGCCAACGGCTTCTCGCAATAGACATGCTTGCCTGCTTTCAACGCTTCGCGGATGATTTCGCCGTGCCACCGATTGGGCACACAAATGTCCACCACCTGAACTTCTGGGTGGTGCACCAATTCGCGGTAGTCGGTAGTGCGGAAGAAGAAGCCGCCTTGCTCGCGCCCCGCTTCTGCGGTGCGTTCGTCCACATCGCAAACCGCCACCAATCGGATGTGGCAAGGTTCGCCGTTGTAAAGGAGAGGGATGCTCCGCCACGCATAAGTATGCACGCGTCCCATCAAGCCATAGCCGACGACCCCAATTCCGATGGTCGGTTTCGCCATTCTTCACACCCCCTTCTGCTTCTGTGCCATTGCCCACTCCGCCAGCGCTTCCACCAATCCGTCAATCGTGTGGGTTTGCGAGACGATGGCGGGTTCTATTCCCCGCTGGCGGCAAGTTTGCTCGGTCACAGGACCGATGACCGCAACAGCACAGTTGTTAAGGAGGGAACGCGCTCGCTCGTCACCCAACACTTCAAAAAACGCCCGAACAGTGGACGGACTGGTGAAGGTGACGATGTGGACGGGCTCTTTCAGGAGCACATTCAGGTAGTCGGAGGGGAGAAAGTTGGTAACAGTTCGGTAGGCGGAAACTTCGTCTACAAGGACACCCAGTGCCCGTAACCGCTGCGCTAACACTTCCCGTGCCCCGTGAGCCCGCCAGAGGAGGAAGCGAGGTGGGGAGATGGGAGGGTGAGCAGAAAACCGTTGAGCGAACATCTCCGCCAACCCTTCATTGGTGAACTGTGGGGGCATTGCGTCGGGATGGATGCCGTAAGAGTGCAACGCCTCGCCCGTCGCCGGTCCGATGACCGCAAAGCGTGTGGAGGCAAACGCGCGGGCATCTGCCCCTTGTTGAAAGACCCGTTCAAAGAAGGTTCGCACCCCGTTCACGCTGGTGAAGACAATCCAGTCGTAGCCGCCTTTCAACGCCCGCTCCAAAGCCTGCTGCAAAGGTGTTTCGTCATCAGGCGGTGCGATGCGGATGAGGGGCAAGCGAACGGCTTCCGCTCCCAAGTCTTCCAACTTGCTCGCTAAAGTTTCGGCTTGCTCTTCCGCACGGGTGACCAAAATGCGTTTTCCGAAAAGAGGCTTGCCTTCATACCACGCCAGTTGGGTTCGGAGCCGAACGACTTCACCCACGATGAGAACGACGGGAGGGTGAAACAGTTCGGTGCGGGCTTTCAGGGGGAGTTCGGCAAGGGGAGCGACGAGAACTCGTTGGCGTGGGGTTGCGCCCCACTCTATCAAAGCCGCTGGCGTTTGTGGCTCTTTCCCACCTTCCAACAGTTGCGCCACTACTCGCTCCAATTCGCCCATCGCCATCAATGCCACCACTGTGTCCGCTTTTGCCAATGCCCGAAAGTCCCCCCCTTTGTCCGTCTCGCTGTCTTTGGCTGTGCTCCGCCCCACTCCAACGGCGAAACTGGATGCGTATCGGCGGTCTGTCAAAGGGATACCTGCGTAGGCGGGAACAGCAAAAACGGAACTTATTCCGGGCACGACGTCAAAGGGGATGTTTGCTAGGGCTAACGCTTCCGCTTCTTCTGCCCCCCGCCCAAAGACGAACGGGTCACCGTTTTTGAGCCGCACCACCTTCTTGCCTTCCCGCGCCTTCGCAATCAACAGGGCATTAATTTGCTCTTGCGGTGTCTTCTCCCCACCCGGCGTTTTGCCTGCATAAATCAACTCCGCATCGGGACGCACAAGGGAAAGGATGGAGGGCGTAATCAAGCGGTCGTAGACGACCACATCGGCTTGCTCCAAGCACTGCTTGGCTTTCAAGGTCAGCAAGCGAGCATCGCCTGGTCCCGCCCCTACCAACCAGACAAATCCCAGCCGACGAATTCCTTCCGTTCGTTGCCCTTCCCTTTCGCCCATGTCCATCACCTGTTAAGGCGCCAGTTTGCCCGAAAGCCGCTTTCGCCACCAACATATGAGCGATTGAGCGATGAAAAACGGTAGGGCAACCATCTCGGTTGCCAAACCGAAAGGGTTAGAAGCCGCCATAACAAGGTTGGCATGGGATGATGCGGCTCGTTCGCTTTCTTGACACTGCGGCGACGGGCACGCTACCATTTTGAGGCGGTGCGGAAAGCCATGTTGAGTTTGACCTTAGCGCACTGGTGGCTCTCACTGCTTATAGCAACTGCATGGCTTGCTGTTCTTTGGTGGCGAAAATCTGCCGCCTTCCCATATCCCAACCTGCAATTGTTTGGGCAGCGGCACTCTGATTGGCGTCAGAAAGTGGCGCGGGGCTTGCGCGGGTTAGCGGTTTTCGCCCTCCTTGCGGCATTGGCTCGCCCACAATTGGTTGGATGGGAAAAAGTGCGGACGGAAGGGATTGACATCATCCTCCTGCTGGATATTTCGGGCAGCATGACAGCAACGGACTTTGTGCCCAACCGAATGGAAGCCGCCAAGGGGGTTATCCGCCAATTCGTGGAGTTGCTCCGGCAAAAACGAGGGGGCGACCGTATCGGCTTGGTTGTGTTCGCCGCCGAAAGTTACACCCAATGTCCGCTTACTGACGACTACGACTTCTTTCTGGAGGTATTGGAGCAGGTTCAAAATGCCCGTGAGGGCGTTATGCAGGATGGCACCGCCATTGGGGATGGGTTGACTGTTGCTTTGCGCCGGTTGCAAGGCTCGCCCGCCAAGAGTAAGGTCATCATCCTACTTTCGGATGGGGTGAACAACGCTGGTCAAGTTCAACCCCGTGATGCTGCCCAAATTGCGGCGGCAATGGGCGTGCGAGTTTACACCATCGGCATCGGCACCGCAACGGGCACGCTCCGTTGGCAAGATCCTTTGACAGGCTCTCCGCAAATGGGACGAGTGGCAGGTTTTGATGAACCTTTGCTGCGGGAAATAGCGCAACGGACGGATGGCGCTTACTTCTATGCCGCTGACCGAACTGCCCTCGCCTCCATCCTGCGCTATATCTGGCATTTGGAGACGACGCCTTTGGTCGTCCGCAAGGAGGAGCGACGGTCGGAATTGGCGACTTGGCTGGTGGCGCTCGCGTTGGCGTGCTTGTTGTCGGAAGGGTTGCTCGTTCATGTCCTTTGGCGGAGGGTGCCATGATGCCCATGTTGGATTTCGCTCATCCGCACGCCTTCTGGCTTTTGCCCGTTTGGCTATTAGCAATGGTTGCGCTCGGCTGGGGCATGCGGGTGAAACGGAAGCGGGTGACTTTTTGGCTTAGCCCTGAAGGGGCAACTAGGTGGTGGCGCCAAGCGCAATGGCAATTGGCACTTTTCGGGGCTGCTACCCTTTTCCTGACCCTTGCCCTTGCCCGTCCCCGTTACTTTGCGGGCAAGGTCGCTGCCCCTTCACAAGGTGTAGATGTGGTCATCTGCTTGGATGTCTCGCACAGCATGTTGTGTCAGGACATCAAACCATCGCGCCTGGAATTTGCCCAGGCCCTTCTCGCCAACTTTTTGGAGCGATTGCAACCGAGCGACCGGGTGGGGCTTGTGGTGTTCGGGGGGAGCGGTTTCCCCCTTTGCCCCCTTACCCAAGACCGCAGTATCGTGCAGACCTATCTGAACCTGATAGACCCGTCGGTGATGGTCTATAACCCGACCACCTACCTTGCTGAAGGATTGCGGACCTCTTTGAAGTTGCTGCAGCGGAAATCAGCGAGGCGTTCGCCATTGCCTTCCGCCGTTCGGGGCGGTGTCATCCTCTTGCTGTCGGACGGGGAAGACCAAGGGAGCGATTACGCTCAAGCCGCCAATGCCTGCGCAAAAGCGAGAGTGCCCGTTTTCGCAATTGGAATTGGCACCACGAAAGGAGCGCCTGTTCCAGAAGTCACCGAACACGGCATCGTGCGCGGGTATAAGCGGGACTTGCAAGGCAACATCGCTGTCTCTAAACTCATGCTGGAGCCGTTGCAATTCATCGCCCGAAAGACCAGCGGCAAAGTTTATACAGCAATAGATACGCAGCGGGAAGTGGCAGCCCTTTTGCGAGACCTTTCCGATTATCGCGAGCGGGTTTGGACACGGCAAGTGGCGCAATGGCGGGAGTTGTTCCCGCTGCTTTTGCTGGTTAGTGCGTTGTTGCTCCTTGCGGAGACATGGCTTGGACGAGGGAGCCTTACGGAAATTCGCCGTTGACCCCACTCCATTGGGGCAGCCCAAAAGCGTGGGGCGAAAGTGCATAAGTGTTGTCAAGGGAACAAAATCGCTGAGCAGGCAAGGAGGGTGAGGATGATGAGCATTGTGCCAATTGTGCCGGGGCTGAAGGAAGCCATTCGCAACATCCCAGACTTTCCCAAGCCGGGCATTTTGTTCCGCGACATCACGCCCGTGCTGCAAGACCCCCACCTTTTCCGCAAAGTCATTGACACCTTCGCTCAGATTTACGAGGGGCGACAGATTGATGTCATCGCAGCGGTGGAATCGCGTGGCTTCATTTTTGCGGCCCCCTTAGCCATCCGGTTGGGAGCAGGCTTCGTGCCGCTGCGAAAAGCGGGCAAGTTGCCCTACATGACCTACAAGGTGCACTACGCGCTGGAGTATGGTATTGAGGCGCTGGAAATGCATGTGGACGCCATCAAGCCGGGGCAGCGAGTGCTCATCATGGACGACTTACTGGCAACGGGCGGGACAGCACATGCTGCCGCTCGCTTGATCTTGCAAGCGGGAGGCATCATTGACTCCTTCGCCTTCGTCGTTGAACTGACCGAATTGCGCGGGCGAGAGAAGTTGCAAGGCTACGAAGTCATCACCCTCGTGCAATTCCCGTAAGCGGCATGGATTGGACTGCCCCGCTGACTTGCCCACCCCGTTTTTGCTCCCCCAAAAAGGGGAGCGCCCGAAGGTGCCTGCACAACGGGGGGCCGGCTGCCCCCGCGTCAGCAACCTTCGGGCGCCGGGGGTTTAAGGGGGGTGCCGAGCATCCTACAGGACGATTGCCGCAATCGTCCCCCGTGACCCCTTCGGACGATGGGCACCTTTCTGGCGCCCCATCCTGTCAGGCATCCCCTTGGCATGCCAGCCCATAGCATAGCACACCCGCCCTTTCCCGTCAAGCCTTGACAATCCTAAAACCGAAACGCTCCCAATTCCACATAAATGCGGCGACGGGAGCGAGACCAGTTGAGGGAAATGTCAAGCCCGTTGCCCAAACTTCGGATGAGGCGGATGCCGTAGTCGGTGTAATGGAAGCCCCGATAACCCTGCTGGGACAACTCCAACCCGACCCGCCACGCCTCGCTGGGCGTGAAGTAGGCGTAAAGGGAGTGGAAACCGCCCCCGCCCCGCAAGTTCAGCGAACTCATGCCATACACCTGCCACTTCTCTTCGGGACGCCACATCAGCGACAAGGAAAGGGTTTCCGCAACGGAGCCGCCACCACCCCACAGGCTCCGCCCCTTGTCCAAGTTGTAGGTCAGCATCAAATTGCCTGTCCGCCCAATGGGGTGTTGGAGCATAGCGCTAAATTGCCAGGGCACTTCCCATCTCCCGCCCCATTGCAGCAAGGAAAGCCCAATTTGTGAAGTGAGCGAGCCTTGCTGACCGAGCCGAAGGGAAGGCAAGTTGAAGTTGGCATCTATGCTCCATCCGAAGGAAGCACCCCATCCGCTAGGTTGCCAGACAATCCCACCCGACAAACCGTAGGTGATGCCCGACTTACCGAGGGACTTGCCGGGCAGGTAGGTGTAAGCATGGACGCCGTGCGAAAGCCCGCGCCCTTCAGGCTTTTGCAAGTTCACTTCTATCCCCACGCCGTTGCTGCCCCAATTGCCCTGATAGCCCAGCCGCAAGAACAACTCCTTGTGGCGGGGATAGTCCAAGAACAGGTTCAACCGTCCCCCATCGCCCAACCGATGGAAGTGTTGCCACCGAAAACCCCATTCGGAGCGGGTGAACTGCTCCAATAGGAAGCCACCTTCAATTTCGCCCCGCCGTCCCAGCACATACTGCTCTTCCAGCGACAAGGCGAAGCCTTGCCGATAAGCGCTGAACCCTTGCCCACCAAAATACTGCAGCCGCACCGCCCCAACCCCCCGTAAATCGGCGCGATAATAAAAGGGCGTGTCAATCTGGAAGCCGCTGTAGGCAGTCACGCTGATGCCTTGCAAGCCGAAGGGCGAACCAATCCCGCTCCCAAAAGAAGTGGCGAAAGCGTACCCGCTTTTGGCTTCCACATAGAGCGGGAGCGCAATGACCTTCTGCCCGCGCGTGTAAATTTGGGCGCGGCGGATGACCAAGCGTTCATTAGGAGGGGGATAGAGCACAAAGGCTTTCCCACGCACCCAGTTGACTTCCAAATCCGTTGGAGCCGGCGGTTCCGTGAGCCCTCCTACCTCCTCGTCCCTCCCTTCGCTCAACATCCATCCCTTGACAATGAACCGCTTGGGTTCTGGAACGACTTTGACGAGGATGCCGACTTGCCGTTCAAGGTCAGCGAGGAAGCGGTCGCCTTCCAACTGGGTTTTACCGTTCGTGACGATTACCCGGTTCATGCCCGGCTGACCTTCAGCGATGACGATTTTGCTGTTCAGCCACAAATCCAACCGCACATCGCTTCGGATTTCCCAGCCCTTGTAAACAAGCCGCACCTTCCCGCTACCTGCCACGAAGTTCCACTGAGGGGTATAGGCGATGTAGTCGCCTTCCATCAGCAGCACTTGGGCTTCGCGAGAGGCTTCCACACCGGGCGGAACCAATTGCACTTCCAACGTTTGACGGGAAGCACCAAAGAAGGCGGTGACGACCGTGATGCCCGGCACCGTCCCCGCCCGCAACCTGACCCTGGCAATGCCATTGCGCAAAGGGGCTTTTGGCTCAATGACTGTCCCTTCCAACGAACTGGTGAAGTGGACAATCGTGCCCTCGGGGACGGACGGGTCATCAATTCGGACAATGATTTCGCAAGTGCTTTTGCCATCCGCAGGGATTTGAGGCGGAGTGGCGGTGAGCAAAAAAGTGCGTCGTTGCGTTAAAGGGCTTTGCGCCGTCCCCCACTGTACCGCAAAGGTTGTGAGAATTGCCACGATCGCGAATGCCCCTTTGAACCAACGCATCCTTCGCCCCTCGCTTGCCGCTCGGTTGGTCGGTGGCATTGGCTTTTTGCCCCGACCGAAAGCCCACAAAACCTTCACCACACCGCTTCCACCGTCACAATTTGCCACGCTTTCACCCTCACGGGGATGCGTCCATCTTTGCCGATGCGGAGGGCACGCTTCCGCTCTTCGTTCAAGTTCGTCAGGTAGGCTTCTTTCGGTGGACACCACAGGCAGATGCTTCCGTTACTCTGTGCCCCCTGCTCCATGCTCCCTGTCCCGTAGAACCGAACAATCAGGCTGTCTCGGTCTTCCGCTCGCTTGACTGCCGTCACGAAGAAATCGGAAGGTTCCACTCGCAGGAAGGAACAGGAAACGGGCAGGGGGGCTTCTGTTGGGTGCTTCTGGTCTTTTCGGCGGGCAGGCACAAGGCGCATTGGCACATTGAACTCGTGCGCCAACCGCATCACGCCCGCTTGGCGCCAATCCCCCTTGTGGATGGCAACAGCGTAGCGGAAGGTGTGAGTGCCCAAGCATTGGGCGTCAGGCGTGGCAATTTGCGGTCCCGCATGACCAGGGCGTGTCTTAAAGTCGCCCCGACTAAGCCAGCCGACACAGCGAAGCAATGTCAAGCAAATAGTCACGCCTTTTCCATCCTCCCGCACTTCGTATTCGGGCAACCCTTCACTGATGACCGTCACGCCGAAAGTGCCGTCGTCCACGCTGACGAAACTTTCCATGTGGTTCGTCGGTTGCGGTGGTTGCGACCAGTTTTTTCCTTCGGGCAATTTCAGCGGGCGCTCAATGACATGGAAGTGCTCTTCCACCTTCGCCACTGCGGTCTGGATGTCCGTTTTAAACAAAGCCCGCAGCCGATGGTCTTTGGCGTTGTTAGTGACAGTGACTTCAAAATCCACGCGCGGGACGCCGCTGCTCAGGGAGACCTTAACTTGCACAGGGCACTTGACAGTCCCGTTGGAGCGTCTCCTGTGGTCGGGGGTCAGCCCTTTAGGGAGCACCAAGTCGTAGGTGATGAGGAGGCTGGCGCGAACCGGTCCGCTCTCCACCACCTTGACCTTCGCCTTGACATTTTCACTGGTAACCGTCTGCGATTCTTCTGCCGGCGAGTAATCGTATTCATCGCCCGCGTCTTCCGTGTCTTCCAGCAAGTTGAAGCCCGGGTAGGTCTTGCCCGTTTGCTTGTCCACAACGGTAACGGTGCCATTGGGTTCAGCGGTCACTTTCAGGAACTCGTTTTCAATCGTAAAGCCTTCCGCCCGCACATCCGTTGCCCACTCATGCCGCTCCTTGTCAGTGCGGTCAAGGTAAAGGGTCGTGTAGCCCAACGAGGGCACAAGGGCAGGCTTGACAAGGACGAGGGCATGGTCGTCGCCCTTTTGCACCACTTGAACAGGCACAGGTGCTCCCGTGCAATCCTTCAAAGTTCCGCCGTCCGCAAGCATGGCTTGCGGAACCGTTACCGTCACTGGGTCATTGCGGTCCCACGGAAGCGGGTTGAAGACGGCAAAGGCTTGCCAATCGTCGGAAGGGGCTGTGTAGGCGGTGTCAATGCGAAGCGCGATGGCAGTGAGCGCTTCGTTCACCAACATGTCACTGACCTGCTCCACCAACATGAAGCGCGTCTCGTCTTCTCGGTGAACTTCGTCCACGCTGCAACCGCAAATGTCATCGTGCGGGTGGTTTTTGAGGATGGTTCGCCAAGCGTAGTTGATGTGGGCATGGGGGTAAGGAGTGCCGGCGACGAAGTGGGCGATGGCGCAGAAGGGCTCCACCCACCGTTCCAACAGCCTTTGGCATCGGAAGTTGGCTTGCTTAAGGTAGATGCGAGCCGAGAAGACGCCCGAGAGCAAATAGTGGTAGCGAGCCGCCCGCATCTCGCCCTTGTAAGTCTTGAACTCTTTGCGACAGCTCTTGACGAGGCGGAAGAAATCTTCGGGCGTCCCTTGCACAAACCGGATGCCGTTGTAATGGCGGTTGAGGTAGCGGATGATGTTGGGCAACTCGGGTTGCGGCTCAAGATGGTCGCACCCGTTGCTGATGTAAAAGACGGGAACGGTAGCGTAACGCGCCATCGTGCCCATGATGCCCTTGACATGTTCTAAGGCGCGCTCGTAGTCCACACGGGGCATGCCATCTTCAAAGACATAGCCGAGGTGAGCGGCATTGCAGTAACTGGTGATTTGGTGGTGCGCCAACACTTTGCTTTCACCGTCCGGCGCAACCCACCAAAACTCGCTGCCCAATTCTTCCCCCTCGTCGCCCATTCCCCGCATGAAGAGGAAAGTGTCAAGCCCAAAACCATTGAGGATTTGCGGCAGTTGGGCGATGTGCCCGAAGGGGTCAGGAATGTAGCCGACTTTCATGACCCGTCCGAACCGTTGGGCAATGCGGTGACCGATGAGCAAGTTGCGGAGGAGGGCTTCGCCGCTGACCAGAAACTCGTCGGGGAGCACATACCAAGGTCCGACAAGAATGCGCCCAGCAGAAATGTGCTCTTTCAACTCCGCTTCCCACTCTGGGCGCACTTGGAGCACATCTTCCAGCACAACCGTTTGCCCGTCAAAGGTGAAAGTGAAGCGGGGATTTTCGCGAAGGATGCGCAGCAACTTTTCCGTCAACCGAACCAAGCGGATGCGGAACTTCTCAAAGGGCAGATACCATGCCCTGTCCCAATGGGTGTGCGACACCACAATCGCCACTGCTTGCTCCGAGCGCTTCGCCATCCTTGCCACCTCCGTCGCCGAAGTGAAGGGCATTGACATGCTCAATTTTGCCACTTCCCCCACTGCCGTCACTCCTCAATGGGCAGAGACACTTGCTTGATAGGGATTTGCCTTAACGATTGAAGGGGCTGGTTTCGCTTCAGGCGGTGGTCCCACTTGCCGCTTTCCTTGCGCTCTTTGAAAGTCTTCCGCACGACATGGAGGGCAAGTTCCGCCAACACGCGGTCTCGCTCGGCTTCCGCCTTCTCCAATCGCTCACAGGCAATTGCCACATAAGTCTCGCTAATGTCTATACCCAAGTAATCGCAGCCCAATAATTTCGCCGCCACCAAGGTCGTGCCAATTCCGCAATAGGGATCAAGCACTACGCCTTTCCGCTCGTCCAACACGGAGTAGATGCAGCGGGTTGGCAACTCTATCGGGAAGGGATTTGGATGGCGTTGGTCGCGCTCAGGCAATATCTCCCAGACGGAGGTCAGCAAGGCATGACGGGGGTTTAATTCTTCGCCAATTGTATCGCCCTCCCATCGTGGCTTATAAAGCCAGTAAATGCGCTCTTCCACCTGCCAGAACCGCCATCCCCGCAAGTTTGCGGCAATTTTGCGATACCAGATGATTTCCTGCCGCACAATCCAGCGGGACTTGCTCACCCATTCGTAGGGATGTAACATTCGCCCCCGCACCCATCGGATTTTGTGGTTGTAAAACAAACTCCCACCCGGCTTCGTCACCCGATACAGTTCGTTAAGCACAGCAATTTGCTCGGCTTGGTAGGCTTCTTCGTCTTTGCGGTCGTTTGCCACATCGTAAACGACCTTATCCACCAGCCAACCCTTATCCCGCTCGCCTTTGTTATATGGGGGCGAAGTTACTGTCACATCCGCAAAGTTGTCTGGAAGCGTCTTCAAAACGGTCAAAGCATCGCCGACCATCACCGTGTTCAACTCCATTGGTCGCACCCCCCTTCAAAGCGCTCCAAATATTTCTGAAAGCTTTCAGTGCACCACTGGACGAACTGTCGCCACTGGGGATTGAGATAGCGGCACTCCACGCGCTCATCGTCCTGATAGTCCTGAAAACTAAAGTTGGCGCTCCGCAGATATTTGCCTTTTTCTCGTCCTTGCGGGAATGCCTTGTCAAGTTGCGACTGAAGTCGGTCACAGAGGCTCTCAAATGGCACTTCCAGCACATAAACGAGTTCTCCGTCTACAAAACCAGCCACGAGCAACCGAACACCTTCCTGCCTATATTTCTCTAGCCGCTCGGGTGTAAAGTCGGTGAAGTTGCCATCGCCATTGAGTTTCTTCGGCTTCGGTTTGTCGGAGCGGTTCACAACCAGCGATGTGCAATACTATCCACTCCCGCAGCGTGGAGGAGTTTTTATC
>JGI25065J35084_100007_pt1 | contig 29569 bp, 25 predicted proteins | sample Antgeofumaro1A2A_FD_35084 | JGI IMG/M metagenome (IMG submission 35084)
ACGGGAACGAGAGCCCCCACCATAACGGGCTTTGGACTATGCCACTTCACCCGCAAGTAGTTGCTTGTCAAGCCTGAAAGGATGAAGCCACTCTCTTCCGCCATCGGGATACAGCGCTCCACCAAGACAGTTTGTTCCGTGCCTAAGAAGCGTTGAGCGAATTGCCACCAAAGTTCTTTGCTGACTTCAATGAGACGGTGCGCCCGCTCCTCCGCAACAGGAGGCGGCACCGTGTTGGGCAAATCGGCGGCTTTCGTCCCTGGTCGGGGCGAGTAACGGAAAACATGAAGCCGCATAAAGCCAATTTCTCGCACGAAAGCCACTGTGTTCTCAAAGTGGCGCTCCGTTTCCCCCGGAAAGCCCACCATGATGTCAGTGGTGAAAGCGGCGTCAGGAATGGCGTTGCGGAAAGTCTCTACTAACCGTCGGAAGTAGGCACGGTCGTGTCCACGTCCCATCGCTTGCAGGATTTCGTCGTCCCCTGACTGAAGGGACAAGTGAAAGTGATGGCACACTTTGGGTAACTCGGCGCAAGTGCGAATGAGCCACTCGTCCACATCGCGCGGGTCAAGGGAACTGAGCCGAAGGCGATGAAGCCCCGAAAGGTCGTGCAAACGCTCTATCAAGTCGGCGAGATGCAAACCGAACTCGCGCCCCCACAAAGTCAAGCAAACGCCCGTGAGCACAATTTCAGGGAAACCAAACTCGTTGACCAGTTCTTCGGCTTCCTCCATCACTTGCTTAAGCGGCTTGCTCTGGGGCATCCCGCGCGTGAAGGGAATGATGCAAAAGGTGCAGAATTTGTCGCATCCTTCCTGAACCTTCAAAAAGGCGCGAACCCGCTCATGCACGCCATCGTCAGGTTCTTCCAAAATTGGTTGTCCGTAAGGCGGAGAGGGAAGGGCAGGGGATAAGCCCCGTTCTTGAAGGCGAGCGACAATTTCGTCTGCCAGATGACTTTTGTCTCGGTTGCCTACCATCATGTCCGCCTGTTCCAAACGAATGCCTCGTTGAAGCAACATCTCAGCAGTGCAGCCGGTAAAAACAATGAGCCCCTTCGGGCTGGTGCGCCGGGCGCGGGAGAGCATCTTTCGGGACTTGGCTTCCGCCACATGGGTGACCGTGCAGGAATTGATGATGACAACATCCGCCGGCACCCCAAAGGGCACTTGCCGAAAGCCCCGCGCCTTCAGTTGGCGCGCCAGTTCCCAACTGTCATATTGGTTGACTTTGCACCCCAAGGTCGCCATAGCGAAAGTGGGTTGGCGTTCCATACCTGACCCTCCGTATGACCAATAGTATGCCACGCCAATAAAACTCCTCGCTTCCCCGCCAAGTTGTGANATAATATTGCTTAAGGGTGATTGGCGATGGAAGTTCGGTTGGGTGACCTTTACGAATTCATCGTTCGCATCGTGGAAGACCGGCTGCGACAGCAGTCGGGTGCCCCTCAACGCCCTGCCGAACTTCCCGCCCCCCTTCCCTCCGTTTCTGATAACTTGTCGGAAACTGCTCAATGGCGGGCTATTCAAGAGCAACTGGAAACCCTCGTTGGGTTGCACCGCCAACTTTTGGACATCTCCCTTACCCACCAACAGCGCACGGAAGCGCTATTGAGTGACATCCTTAAGGCATTGCAACAGTTATTGGACTCGCTGAGAGCGGTTAACGAGCAACAGGCGAACGAGGAGCAACAGGAGAAAGGGACTGACCATCGGAAAGGGCATGACCTCAGACCCCGAGTGACCGACCGAATTCCAATGCCCAACCCTCAAGCCCTCTTGCCTTCCAACTTGGATGAAGGCATTGCCGAAGTTCCGCCTGACAAGTGGTTGGAGGAAGCCACCGCCGCAACGCTTGTGGAAGAAGTGGCGCCCGATGGAGCAANGGGGACAATCGTCAAGCCTCCCTCGGCATCGCTCATGGAAACGGAAACCCTTTCCGAGCGGTTATCCGAATTTTTGCGGCGGCTCTTTGGTGTGGAGGTGGACTACCTGCAATCTCGTCCACCTTCCTCCCCGGCACTCCAAAACGCGCAGGTGATGGTGGGCGAAGTATTTGGGGAGGCGAATGGCATTTGCAGGTTTTGTGTTGGTTAATAGCGGTCATTACCAGCCGGAAGAACTAAGGCGTGTGCTAAAGGTCTTCTGAGTTACCCAGCACATAAACCCGGAGGTTGAAAACATGAGTGCGCAGCCGATTACGCTTATCGTTAATTCGGAGCTTCGCCGCTACATAGAGGCGAATTGGGGTCGGATTATGGAGTTGTTTTCACCCTACCATGCCATCGCCTTCGGCTCACGGGTAAACGGAACGGCGCGAGAAGACAGTGACATTGACCTGATTGTCGTCTCCGAAACCCTAGGCGTCACTCAGGACATTGTGGAATTGTGCGAACTTCTCACAGAGGATTTTCCTCAAACTCGCTATCCTGATGTCGCTGGAATGCCACCTTTTCTCTACTTTGATGCCGCTGTTGCCCGCAAGCCCATGGAGCAAGCAGAACGAATCCGCAATTGGGTTGTCCAGCAACTAAGGCATGGTGATGGGCGATGACGAAGCGACTGTTGCTTAAAGGCGGTTTGGTCGTAGACCCATCGCAAAACCGAATGGATGTGCGGGATGTGTTGGTTGAGAGGGATATGGCACAGGGAACACAGGGCACAGGAAGGATTGTAGCGGTCGCTCCGAACATTGAAGTTCCCGATGCCGAAGTGATTGATTGTTCGGGCAAATTGGTTACGCCCGGTTTGGTGGACATGCATGTTCACTTCCGCGAGCCAGGCGAAGAACACAAGGAAACCATCGCCACTGGCAGCGAGGCGGCTGTGGCGGGTGGGTTCACTACTGTTTGTTGCATGCCAAATACTAAGCCACCGTTGGACAGTGTGGCGGCAATAGAATTCGTGCTGAAGCGAGCCGAAGAAGTAGGGCTTTGTCGGGTATTGCCCATTGGCGCGGTCAGTGTTGGTTTGCAGCACGAACAATTGACCGAAATGGCAGCAATGAAGGAAGCCGGTGCTGTTGCTTTCTCGGACGATGGTTACCCCATTCAGGACAGCGGCTTTTTGAGGAAAGTTTTGGCTTACTCAAAGGTTTGCGACGCTGTTGTCATCTTGCACTGCGAGGACAAGTCTTTGACATCGGGAGGGGTCATGAACGAAGGTTTGACCGCCTTGCGTTTAGGTCTGCGCGGAATGCCGAGAGCCGCTGAGGTAATTGCTGTTCAACGCGCAATAGAGTTGGCAAAACTGACGAGGGCAAAAGTTCACATCGCCCATGTCTCCACAAAAGAGGCAGTGGAACTCATCCGACTCGCAAAAGAGGAGGATGTGCCAGTAACCGCTGAGGTAACGCCACATCACTTGACACTTACGGAAGAAGCCGTCGGCGAGTATGACACGAACGGGAAGATGAACCCACCGTTGCGCACTCTTGAAGATGTGGAAGCACTTCGGCAAGCATTGGCGGAGGGGGTAATTGATTGCATCGCAACCGACCATGCCCCCCACGCCCCAGAAGAAAAGGAAACGACCTTTGACGAAGCCCCCTTTGGCATTGTTGGGTTGGAAACCGCTGTGGGGATTTTGTGGACGGAATTAGTGCACAAAGCCGACTTCCCTGTTCTGCGCTTGGTGGAAGCCATGAGCACCGCCCCTTGTCGCATCTTGGGCATTGAAGGCGGTTCGTTGCGTGAAGGCAGCCGTGCTGATGTAACGGTCATTGCCCCAAAGGCGCAATGGATTGTCAACCCAAGCGAGTTTCGCAGTAAAGGACGCAACACACCTTACGCCGGATGGACGCTTACCGGAAAACCCGTCTTGACCATCGTGGCTGGATGCATTGTCTTTCGGTACAGGGAGGTGACTTGAAATATTGCTAGCGCCTGTAGTGCTCAATAGGCGCGCTAACAACCAACCGTGTTTGGGGGTGTTGTCTCAATGACCGAACGGAAAGCCACTTTAGTTCTGGAGGACGGGACGGTTTACGAAGGCATCGGCTTCGGCTACCAAGGTGTCGCTGTCGGCGAAGTCGTGTTCAATACGGGCATGACGGGCTATCAAGAAGTGCTGACAGACCCATCCTATGCAGGACAAATCGTTGTGATGACATACCCGCTCATCGGCAATTACGGCATCAATATGGACGACTTTGAGTCATCACGCATTCAAGTAGCGGGTTTTGTGGTGCGGGAAGCGTGTCCTGAACCCAGTAACTTCCGCGCACAAAAGACACTTCACGAATTTCTCACAGACCATCGCATCCCAGGCATCGCAAAGGTGGATACTCGTGCGCTGGTGCGCAAGTTGCGAATTTATGGGGTAATGATGGGGGCGTTGGGTGTTGACAGAACTGCCGCTGAACTTTTTGATTTACTCCGACACTCGCCCCGATACGACCAGATTGACTTTGTGCTGCGCGTTTCCACGCGCCAGTTTCACCTTTGGGATGGAGGCTTGAAACCGCTGGAGAAATTTCTGCCCAAAGGTGACAAGTTGCGGGTGGTTGCCATTGACCTGGGCACCAAATTCAACATCCTGCGCTCTTTGCACAAGCGTGGGTGTGAAGTCATTCTCGCTCCCAGTCAAGCATCGGCTCAGGACATTTTAGCGTGGGAACCTGATGGCGTGCTTTTTTCCAACGGTCCCGGAGACCCCGCCTTGCTGCGCTACGCTATTCGCAATGCTCGCGAACTGATGGGCAAAGTGCCGCTCTTTGGCATTTGTCTGGGGCATCAAGTGTTGGGCTGGGCATTGGGGGGGCGCACTTTCAAACTGAAATTCGGTCATCGCGGCAGCAACCATCCTGTCAAAGATTTGCGAACAGGTCGCATTTACATCACCACGCAAAATCACGGTTATGCAGTGGACGAAAAATCGTTGGAAGGCACAGGAGCAGTTGTCACTCACATCAACTTAAACGACTTCACGGTGGAAGGGCTGGCACATCCCGAATTCAACATCTTCTCCGTCCAGTATCACCCAGAAGCCGCCCCCGGTCCTTGGGACAATGGTTACATCTTTGACGAATTCGTGGTAATGATGAGGACGAAACGTAAAGGGTGATTTAGGTGAATGGAAGCGGCAGCATTGCTTAGGCGCCAAACCTTCCACTGCCTTGACACCTGCCCAGCGGGGTGGCAACGGTCGCAAGTTTAGTTATGCCCCGACAAGTGGGGGTAAATGGCTCACCTTCGCCTCCAACTTGAAGCTCTCGGTCGCGAGGTGATAAGGTCACATGCCGAAGCGCAAGGATTTGCGGAAGGTGATGGTCATCGGTTCAGGACCGATCGTCATCGGGCAGGCGGCAGAGTTTGACTATTCGGGCTCGCAAGCCTGCCGTGCCTTGCGGGAAGAAGGATTGGAGGTAGTGTTGGTCAATTCTAACCCTGCCACCATTATGACCGACCCGAACATGGCGGACCGAGTTTACATTGAGCCGCTAACCGTTGAGTTCTTGGAACGCGTCATTGCCAAGGAGCGTCCTGATGGGCTCATCCCAACCCTCGGCGGCCAGACAGGCTTAAACTTAGCAACGCAGTTAGCCATGGAAGGGGTGCTTGACCGCTATGGGGTGGAATTGCTGGGCACACCGCTAACGGCTATTCAAAACGCCGAAGACCGAGAACTCTTCCGCCAGTTGATGCTCCAAATTGGCGAGCCAATCCCTGAAAGCAAAGCAGTTACCAGCGTGGAGGAGGCTATCGCTTATGCTAATCAAATTGGCTACCCTGTCATCATCCGCCCTGCTTACACACTGGGCGGAACTGGGGGCGGAATTGCTTTCAAGGAAGAGGAGTTGCGGCAAATTGTCCAGCGCGGATTGGCGTTGAGTATGATTGGGCAGGTGTTGGTGGAAAAGTGTGTGCTGGGTTGGAAGGAATTGGAGTATGAGGTTATGCGCGATAGTGCGGACAACGCCATTGTCATCTGTCCGATGGAGAACTTTGACCCGATGGGGGTTCACACGGGTGAGAGCATTGTGGTCGCGCCTCTCCAGACGCTCAGCGATGTAGAGCATCAAATGCTGCGCACCGCCGCTTTGAAGATCATTCGGGCACTTGGTATTATTGGAGGCTGCAACATCCAGTTTGCTCTTGACCCCAATTCCATGCGCTACTATGTCATTGAAGTTAACCCACGGGTTTCTCGCTCATCGGCGTTGGCATCCAAAGCGACAGGTTACCCCATTGCTCGCTTTGCCGCCAAAATGGCGATTGGATTGCGCTTGGACGAAATCCCCAACGCGGTAACTAAGAAAACGCTAGCGTGTTTTGAGCCGTCCATTGACTATGTGGTCGTGAAAATTCCCCGTTGGCCCTTTGACAAATTTCCGACTGCCGACCGAACCATCGGCACCCAGATGAAAAGCACTGGCGAAGTGATGGCAATTGGGCGCAGTTTTGAGGAGGCGTTGTTAAAGGCAGTGCGTGGATTGGAAATTGGAACGGCGGGGCTGTTCCATCGTGAAATTGTGGGGCGGTCCGAAATTGAGTTGGAGGAACTAATCCGAACACCCAACGATTTGCGTTTGTTCGCTATTGCCGAAGCGCTGCGGCGTGGCATTACTATCCGAGAAATTCACGAACTCTCCCACATTGACCCGTGGTTCCTGAACAAACTCCGCAACATCGTGGAAATGGAGTTTAAGTTGGCATCCGCCAGTTGGGAGGGATTGACAAAGGAGTTACTTTGGCAGGCAAAGCACATGGGTTTTGCTGACCGCTACATTGCGGAGTGCTTGGGAACTCGCGACGGAAAGCGAGGCACTCGTTCCTTGGTGGAAGCGGAAGAGCGCGTTCGGCAAATGCGAAAGGTGTGGGACATCCGACCCGTTTACAAGATGGTGGACACTTGCGCAGCGGAGTTTGAAGCGGAGACGCCCTACTTTTACTCCACCTATGAACCCAACGGCGAGAATGAATCACTCCCCAGCGATCGCCCCAAGGTCATCGTCTTAGGCTCTGGACCTATTCGCATTGGGCAGGGCATTGAGTTTGACTATTGCAGTGTCCATTGTGTTTGGGCACTTCAAGAGTTGGGTTACGATGCCATCATGGTCAACTGCAACCCCGAAACGGTTTCCACCGATTTTGACACTTCCGACAAACTCTACTTTGAGCCGCTGACGCTGGAGGATGTTCTCCATGTCGTGGAGAATGAGAAGCCCATCGGGGTCATCGTCCAATTTGGTGGACAGACCCCTTTGAACTTGGCAGAAGGACTGCATAAGGCGGGCGTGCCAATTTTGGGCACCGACTTTGACAGCATTGACATTGCCGAAGACCGTGACCGAACCCATTGGTTGCTCCATTCGTTAGGCATCCCTTATCCGCCCGGCAAAGCCGTTACGAGTGTGGAGGAAGCCTTGCAAGTGGCAAGAGGGATTGGCTATCCGGTGCTGGTGCGCCCCAGTTATGTGTTAGGCGGGCGGGCGATGGACATTGTTTACACCGAAGACGAAATGCGCTCCTACTTGGAGTATGTCGTCAGTGTGGCTCCTGACCGTCCCATCCTCGTGGACAAATATCTTGCAGGCACTGAGGCGGAAGTAGACGCCATCTGTGACGGCGAGGAATGCTTCATCCCCGGCATTATGGAGCATATTGAGCGAGCAGGTGTCCACAGCGGTGACAGCATCGCCGTTTGCCCGCCCCAAACCCTTTCCGAAATCGCCAAACAGCGTATTGTGGATTACACGATGGCTATCGCTAAAGCCTTACGGGTGAAAGGGCTCATCAACATCCAGTTCGTCGTCTTGGGTGATGAAGTCTTCGTGCTGGAAATTAACCCGCGAGCCTCCCGTACCGTGCCGTATCTAAGCAAACTGACCGGGGTGCCGATGGTCAATCTGGCAACGAAGTGCATTATGGGGATGCGGTTGCGGGATTTCGGCTACGAAAGCGGATTGCTTCCTGAACCAGAGTTCGTCGGCGTGAAAGCCCCTGTGTTCTCAATGGGGAAACTCTTCAAAGCGGAAATTGAGTTGGGACCGGAAATGAAGAGCACGGGGGAAGTAATGGGCATTGACCGCGAGTTCCCGAAAGCACTTTACAAAGCCCTCGTGGCGTCTGGCTACAATGTCCCGTTAAGCGGGAAATTGCTGGTAACCGTTGCCGATAAGGACAAGCCAGAAGTCATGCCCATTGTGAGGGGCTTTGCAGACTTGGGTTTCCAAATCTTCGCCACACGCGGGACCGCTCATTTCCTGCAACAGCATGGCATCCCTTGTGCGACTGTCCGAAAAATTGAGGAGGGCGAACCGAATCTGCTCCACTTACTCACACGCAAACAAGTTCACTTAATCATCAACACGCCATCGGCTTCCCGCCTGTCGCAGCGTGACGACCTGATCATTCGCCGAGCCGCTGTGGAGCACGGTATCCCCTGCGTCACCAGTTTGGACACAGCCCGAGCCTTGCTCGTGGCTTTGAAGAGTGTCATAACCGCACGGGATCAGAATGTTATCGCGTTGCAAGACATGCATGCTTTGATAGGGGTTGTCACAGACCCACCCAACGGTCAAGCACCTTGACATCGCCCTTCACTCAATCACCACCACTTCGTTGGTCGGGAAGAAGAAGTGGATGAGGAGCAGGATAAAGAGGATGGTTGTGTTGCCCACAATCATGCCCATCATGAAGGGGCGGAAGAAGTGCCACAAGCGGATGCCCCCAAACCACATGACCAACGCCTTCGCCAGCCAACCCAAGAGCATGCTGAAACCATAACGGTCACCGAACCAAGGTGCCGCGTTTGCTGCCGCAAAGCCGAGGGGATGGAGGGGCCACCAGAAAAATTGCCAACGCATCCATGTCAAGAAGACAGTGACGAGCCCTCCCGCCAGCAAGGAGAAGTAATGCCAAGAGGGCATCCGCAAATCTTGAGCCAACCGAGTAAGGAAGTCATTGGCGAGCCATTGTGGGTAACCCCTCGTCCACCATCCCATTTTGGGCACAGGCATAGTGTAAATGATGCGTAGGCTGGTCGGATGGCAAACCAACATGGAAAGGAGCGACGACGCCACCATGAGACCGAATATCTGTCGTTGGTTTAACCCTTCGGATTGGGCTATCTTGAACCCTTGCAGCGCCTGAGGCAACAAGCAGGTGGCAGAGTCAAACATTTTTGACCCCACCATGGTCAACCCCACAATGTTTGACGCTCCCACTAAATCTCGCCCGAAGACCCGTAGGATGAAGTTGACGATGTTGGGAACCCAGAAAACGAACAAGCCTGCCTCCGCCACCATCCGAGCCGTCATGATGCGCCAAATGTAGTGAATGGCAAACAGCATCAACGCCCAAACTAAGGCTGCCCCTATGCTCACCGTCCAGCCGATGACTATAAGGAGGCAAATTCCCAGCAAAATCAACAAATGCCGATAAGGCAACGGGGCTGCATCGGGCTCAACATTTTCACCATACCATGCTTGCACCAAGACATCCCGCAAGTATTGCCGCGCCACCCATAATTGCAAGAAGAAAAGGGCAAATAGCCCACCAATGGTTTGATACTCCAAAGGTTGTTGGTGGTCTGTCAAGCCCATAGCCGAGCGGATGACCATTTGCAACCTTCGCACAACGAAGGCGAAGAACCAGAAACTGAAGCCAACATCGGACGGGATAAGATAGGTCACCCCAATCATGTCAAAGTAGATGTTGAACGGCGTGTAGTTGAGTACCTCCCAAGGTCGCCCCTGAAAAATCGCTCCCCAATTCGGGTAGATGTTGATGTTGGGGAAGTAGGGGAGGTAGAGGTGGAGGGCTCGGAAGGTGAAGACGAACACCGGGATGATGAACCCAAACCAAAATAACAAGTTGCGTCCTATCGCCATCAAGCGGTGTTCATTCGCCACTTCTACTGGCACTTGTGCGAGGGGGAAGGAAAGTTTTTCGTGCTCCACCCATTGCTTGCGCAACAGGGCAGCAATGAGAATGTGAGAGGTGAACAAAGCAAAGTAAAAGAGAGTCCAAAGAGCCAATGGGAACACCCAAGGTTGCCAAGGGATGCGGGCACCTTCGGGCATGCCTTCAAAGACCCATGCAACGACGCCGCTTCTGGGGTCTTTGGAGGGGACTGCCCATTCTGGAATGTATTGCAGCCAATTCAGCCCTTCATACTGAAGCAGTGCGGGCATATTGCGTGGACTAGCGAAATAAACAGGCGCCACCAATCCCAAGTAAAGGTAGTTGGAAAACTGTTGCCCAGGAATACCCGTCATAATGAGCACGATGCAATAGATGAACAGCAACTCACTTCGGCTAAACAGCATTTTGCCGAAGAAGCGTCGCCACAGCAGGTTAATGAGCGCCAAGAGCAATACAGGGAAGAGGGCACAGCGAGGCAAATGTCCCGTCCCGATTAAGTCGTAACGAAGGAAAGCGGAATAACAGCCAGCAATTGTGATGCCGATGACCAACAAAAATCCGATGACGGCGGCTTTCAAAGTGACACTGGCTGTCTCTTCTGCTTTGCGCTCAATGGTCACTCGCCATTGCCCCATTGCCATTCCTTGCGGGCTGACTTGCCCTTCCACCTCCTTCGGATGAACAAGTTTATGGTGCCATGATGGGAAGTGCAAGCCGTTACCAAATTAGCGAGATGAGCCACCCAATCCATCCTAACTTCATCCCTATTCCCAACAGCCGTCCCAAAACAGTGCCCACGGCGGCACGCATGGCTTCCTTGTGAGGACGATTTTGCCGATAGCGTTCCCACGCATAAACAGAAGCGTAACTTCCGATGAACGCACCGATAACGGCAAGGAGCGCCGAGCCAATAAAACCTGCGACGCCACCCATCACCCCACCCAACAGCCCGCCCCCAAAGCCACCTAACCATGCTATTACCATACTGGACGAACTTGCTCCCAATCGCCGAACTAACAAACCTGCCAGAAAGTTGTCCGCCAACTCCATAGCCCCACAGCCAATAAAAGTCCCTACAAGCCACCATCCAGACAGGAACTCAAAATGGGAAGCGAGAGCGACCACGGAAACTCCAAGCCATGCTAAAAAAGTGCCGGGCAGACCCAACAACACACCAACAGCCCCCAATAGCGCCACGAAGGTGACAATCACTCGCAAGAGAAGAAGCCACTCCATCTTTGCTCACTCCATCGGTAGCAATTTCCCCAACGGCACGAAGTGTAATTGCCATCCCGCTTGCCCCAAAGGCTGAAGGGCAACGGAAAATGCAACGATGCTGAGGACAATAGGTGTCAATGCCCACCTTCGGCTCACCCGTCTCACCTTTTCGTGCCACTCTTTGAGATGCGACGCCCCATGCATTTTTCCAGCCTGAAAAATTTGCCGCAAAATTGAAAGGGAGCAGACTAAGGCAAATGGGAGGCGGAACCGAATGGCAGTAGAGACACTGCAAGCGGTGCTTTCTATAGACTGGCGCTTGTTCGTTCCCCGCCGCAAGTTCACGAAGGCGGAGTATTATCGGATGGCGGAGATGGGCTTTTTTGAGGGGCAGCGGGTGGAACTCATTGACGGCGAGGTGGTCTTGATGAGCCCACAAGAAGCCGAACACGCAACAGCAGTGGAATTGGTGGCGGAAATTCTTCGGCATGTTTTCACTGGCAGGTTTCATGTGCGAGATCAAAAACCGTTGGATTTAGGAGAGGGTTACGAACCAGAGCCGGACATTGCTGTTGTGGAGGGTTCGCCCCGTGATTACTCTTCTACCCACCCTAAAAGCGCCGCTCTCGTCGTGGAAGTAGCGCTCACTTCGCTGGATTACGACCGCACAGTGAAATCAAGCCTTTACGCTCGGGCAGGTATCCCTGAGTATTGGGTGCTGAACTTGCGGGATCGGCGGTTGGAAGTTTTCCGCGAGCCTTTCCCTCAACCCGAGACACCTTTCGGCTATGGCTACCGTCACTTAACTGTCTTTTTGCCTGACGATGAAGTTGCTCCCCTTTGCAAGCCAGAGGCGAAGGTTAAAGTCACTGACCTGCTCCCGTGAGGTGAGGGATTGACAATGTTGCGTGTAGAGGGTTTGGGCATCCGATTGGGCGAATTTGACTTGCGGGAAATTTCCTTTGAAGTGCACGACGGGGAGTATTTTGTGCTGCTGGGTCCGACAGGCACAGGCAAAACAGTTTTGGTGGAATGCATTGCGGGACTTCACCGACCGTCTCGCGGGCGAATTTGGTTAGATGGGCGAGACATCACAGATTTGCCCCCTGAGGAGCGAGGCATTGCCTATGTGCCCCAAGACTACGCCCTTTTCCCTAACTTGACCGCCTATGAGAACATCGCTTTTGGACTGCGGGTTCGCAAGTTGTCCGACGCCCAAGTGAGGGCGAAAGTGGCGGAACTGGCAGAATGGTTGGGCATCACCTATCTGCTGGAGCGTTTCCCCTTGACCTTGAGTGGGGGCGAAAAGCAACGGGTCGCTTTGGCGCGGGCATTGGCGGTAGAGCCGAAGGTGCTCCTTTTAGACGAGCCTTTAGCCGCTGTTGACGAAGAGACGAGGGAACGCTTGTGTCGGGAATTGAAAACCATCCAACGCCAATCTGGTGCGACCGTCATCCATGTCTCGCACAACTTTGAGGAAACTTTAGCAGTGGCTGACCGCATCGGGGTGATGAATTTCAAGACAGAAGAGGCGGGACACAAAGGGAAAAGGAGGGATTGGCGAGTTGGGCGATTGCTGCAAGTGGGGACACCAGAGGAAGTGTTCTACCGACCTGCCAACGAATTTGTGGCGCGCTTCACTCGCTCAGAAAACATTTGGCGTGGAGAGGTGCGAGGGCAAATAGGAGATTGGGTGCAAGTGTGGGTGAACGGGACTATTTTGTGGGTGCAACGCCCCAAGGGTCAGGAAACTTTGCCCAGCGAAGTCACACTGGTCATTCGCCCCGAACGGGTGCGATTGCTACCGATGAGGGAGGAAAGCGAAGGACAAATGAATTTGCTTCACGGAGAAGTTGTCGCCTTGACGGACAAAGGAGGGTTGTGGCGAGGGGAGGTGCTGACAGAAATTGGCCTCACCGCTGTTGCTCTCTTGTCCAAGCGAGAAGCGGAGGAGTTGAAGTTGCAAGTGGGAACAACTGTTGCCGTCGCCCTTGACCCTGCTTACCTTCATCTTTGCCCTGCCGAAATGGGAACTGAAAGGGAGGCGGTCAGCGTTGAAAAGCCATGAAGAAGCATAGAGGCTAGGAAAAGCAAAGCCAAGTGCTTGCATCACGGGCAAAAGCGAGGTGCTTACCGATGACAACGGAAGCGACCACCAAAGTGGGGGTGCGGGAAGTTTACTTGGACTATAATGCGACCACGCCTGTTGACCCAGAGGTTCGGGAGGCGATGTTGCCTTTTTTGAGCGAGGAGTTTGGAAACCCTTCCAGTGTCCATCCGCCGGGACGACGAGCCCGAAAGGCAGTGGAAGCCGCCCGAGAGCAAGTAGCACGCTTGCTGAATGCTGCCGACCTTTCCGAAATTATCTTCACCAGCGGAGCGACAGAAGCCAATAACACGGCATTGTTGGGTGCAACCCTTCTGGCTGGGCACCGAAGCGGACACATCATCACCACCCAGATTGAGCACCCATGCGTGCTGGGCATCTGCCGATTTTTGGAGGAGCGAGGGTTTCGCGTCACCTACTTGCCTGTTGACCGCCAATGTCGGGTTGATCCAGAGAGGGTTTTGGACGCCTTAACCGACGACACGCTCATCGTTTCCATCATGTTGGCAAATAACGAGACCGGAACTTTGCAGCCCGTTGCGGAAATTGCCCGTGCCGTCAAAGCCAAACGCCCCAATATCCTGGTGCATACGGACGCTGTGCAAGCCATTGCGAAGGTGCCTGTGGATGTGCAGGCATTGGGGGTGGACTTACTGGCATTGTCAGCGCACAAATTTTACGGACCGAAAGGGATTGGCGCTCTTTACATCCGCAAAGGAGTGAAGATTGCTCCCCTATTGCGAGGCGGGCATCAAGAGCAGGGGATGCGAGCGGGGACGGAGAATGTGGCGGGGATTGTAGGGTTGGGGAAAGCCGCCGAAATCGCCCTGCGCGATTTTGAGTTGGTCACTCAGCACCTCTGGCGATTGCGCCGTCGGTTTCTGCGACTATTAGACGAGTTGCCCATGACGCGCTTGAATGGGCATCGGGAATTGACCTTGCCGTCCACTGCCAACATTTGTTTGTTGGGTGCCGATGCCTTGGCAGTGCAAGCCAACTTAGGGCAACGGGGTGTTTGTGTCTCCGTCGGCTCGGCATGCTCGTCGGGTTCCCTCAAGCCGTCCCATGTCCTCAGGGCGATGGGGTTGAGCGAGATGGCGGCTTTCTGCTCCGTACGCTTCTCTTGGGGCAAATTCACCACCGAAGAAGAAATTGACTACGCTGTGGAGCAAACCAAAGAAGTCGTCTCGCTGCTGCGCGAAATCACTTTGCCTGAAGAAATTGGTGTTTGCGATGAGAATTGTCCGTGCTTCTTTGAAGGAGCAGGGTTGGCATGATGGGCAAGGTGGAAATCCTCATCATTGAGTCGGTGGAGCCGTGCGACCAGTGCCGTCGGGCCGAAGCCATCTCACAGGCGTTAGCGCAAAAATATGAGGGGGTGAAAGTTCGGGTCATCAGCGTATTGGACGAAGAAGCCGACCGTTATGGCGTTGTCATGACGCCGACGGTGGTCGTCAACGGCGTGATTGTCGCCGTGCGGAAGGCGCCTGACCCTGAGCGGTTGGAGCGCCTAATCCAAAGCCAATTAGGAGGTGTCAAAGCATGAAGCACATCCCTTGGGGCTTCGTGATATTCGTGACCGTCGCCCTCGCCGCCATTTATGGGCTATCAAGGCTGACTTCGCGAACCTACCAACCAACCTTGCCACCGACTGCGTTGACGGAGAGCCAAAAGACAAAACAAGCCAGTGAGCACAGGCACGAGCAGGAAGCGGAAGCCATGAAAGTGGCGTCTGTCTCAATGCCCACAGAATCTGGCAAGCAAATGGGATCGCCCACAGCGAAGGTGAAGGTTATCGCTGTCTTGCCACCCTCCGAATGCCAGATTCCCACTCTCCTTGTCCTTGACGAAATTGCGAAAGCCGACCCGAAACGGGTTCGGGTGGAGATTTACAGCATGGCGTCTCCCAAAGGTATGCAAATCTTGCGCCAATACGGTGCCACTTGTGCTTCTGTGTTCATCAACGGCAAAACGGAGTTCACCCTCACTTCTGACGGGGAAACCCGCTATGTGGTCTGTCAGAAAACGCCGGGGATGAGTTACCAGTCCACTGACCTGATTGAAATCGTGCACATGGAACTGAAGCGCCTTTACGGCAGAGGCTTTGACGAAGCCACTTTGAAGAAATTGCGGGAGAAAGGGCGACAAATCGTCACGGGAACGACTCACTCCGAAGCCCCGAACCCCAGTGCGAAAGTCGTCGTGGAAGTCCTTGCCCCTCCCCAACGAGCCTCCATCTACCCCCTCTTCTCCGAGACGGTGAAGGTGTTGGAGCGACTGAAGGAAAAGCACGGGAAGGACCTTTCCCTCTCGGTCTATGTGCTGACGACGGCGGAAGGGCAGAAGCGAATGCACGCCTACAATCTCACAGGTCCTGCAGTCGTCATTAACGGCAAAACCGTTCACGAAATCCAAGGTCCCTTCAACACGAAGCGCAAAGTTGTCACTGCTTTCGGTGCCAGCCCAACTCTCTTCACCCCTAAGGATGTCTCCGAGGTCGTCAACGCTTATCTTCGGCAGTCCCAAAAGTGAGCCTTAAAGGGAAGGATGCGTTCGTGAGGGATGCGGGGAAGGATGGGAACGCTCACTTTAGAGCGCATCCAGAAAAGTTTCGCTGGTGTTCAAGCCCTCAAAGGGGTCACTTTGGAACTGCGAAGCGGGGAAATTCATGCTCTCGTGGGGGAGAATGGGGCGGGCAAGTCTACCCTCATCAAGATTGCTGGCGGGGTCTTCCCTCCCGATGATGGGCAGATTTTGCTGGATGATGTCCCTGTGCGCTTTACTTCGCCCCGTGATGCCCAACAGCACGGCATTATCGTCATTCACCAAACTCCTTTACTTTGCCCTCACCTTTCTGTTGCTGAAAACATCCTTCTGGGACACTTGCCTTCCCGGTGGGGTATCGTTCAGTGGGGGAAAGTGACCCAGCAAGCTGCTGAATTGCTCGCTCAATTGGGAGCAAGTTTACCGTTAGAAGCACCTGTTCGGGAACTGTCAGCCGCACAGCAACAGTTGGTAGCCCTCGCTCGCGCTCTGTCTTTGCAAGCGCGCTGGCTCATTTTGGACGAACCCACTGCCTCCCTCTCCCGCTCCGAAGTGGAGCGCCTCTTCGCCGTCTTGCGCCAATTGAAAAGTCAAGGGGTCGGCATCCTATTCGTGAGCCACCGATTGGACGAGGTGTTAGAACTGAGTGATCGCATCACTGTCTTGCGGGATGGTGAGAAGGTCGTCACCTTAGCGACCAACCATGCGACCCGTGAACAACTCATCGCCTTGATGGTCGGCGACACCCACCAAGAGCGGTGGACGGATTTGACAGACTCGCCAGAACATCGCCGTTCATCTACCCTTGCTGGCATTCAACCTATCCTTGAGTTGCGGAGCATCACGACGGTGGACGGTGTGGTGGAGAATGTGCACTTGACAGTTTATTCGGGCGAGAGCGTCGGATTATTTGGGTTGGTAGGGGCGGGGCGGAGCGAATTAGTTCAAGCCATTCTGGGATTACGCCCCCTCGCCGATGGGCAGATACTTTGGCGGGGGCGTCCTGTGCGGTTTCGCTCGCTTCGGGAAGCATTGACTGCTGGTATTGCCTATTTGCCGGAAGACCGATTGCGGCAGAGCCTGCTCCTCGCCCGCAGCATTCGGGAAAATATCGGGCTACCCAGTCTTCCCCGCTTCAGTCGGTGGGGAGTGGTCAGCGAGCGGAAGGAGCGAGCAGCGGCAGAGGAGCAAACGGAGGCGTTGCGGGTGCGGATGGTGTCCGTTGAGCAACCTGTTCGGGAACTTTCGGGCGGCAATCAACAAAAAGTGGCGCTGGCAAAGTGGCTCTTGACAAACCCTCAATTGCTCATCTTGGACGAACCGACGCACGGAATTGATGTTGCTACGAAAGGGGAAATCCATCGGCTCATCACCGAATGGCGTCGGCAAGGCAAGACCATCCTGCTTGTCTCCAGCGAATTGGAGGAACTGCAGCGACTTTGTGACCGCATTGTAGTGATGCGGCACGGTCGTATTGTGGGCGAATTCCCGCCCGACACCCCGCAAGCGCAGATTTTGGAAGCCGCTTTCGGGCGAGCCAGCCCCATAAAGCAACCAACAACCGAACCAGCGAAAAGGTGGCATGCCATCAACCGCTTTTTGTCCCGAGAATGGAGCCTTTTGGGGTTTATCTTTGCCCTCGCCCTCTTTGTCGGGGGGCGTAATCCTGCTTTCCTTTCATGGGAACATTGGCTCACCCTCGTGCAAGAGAGCGCCCCGGCTGTCATCGGGGCTGTGGCTATTGCTGCTGTCATCCTTTCGGGCAACTTAGATTTGTCCGTCGGCTCTATCTTGGGGGCGTGTGCGATGGCGGCAGGGCACGCCGCCAAGGCGGGATGGAGCCTTCCCCTCGTCATGGCTATAGCCTTCGGCTTGGGAGCAGTCATTGGTGCGGTCAACGGCACGCTCGTCACTCGCCTCGCTCTCCCCTCCGTCATCGTCACCTTAGGCATGATGGGCATCGTGAGGGGAACAATGCTGGTCTGGACAAAAGGTTACTGGGTGATTGGGCTGCCGGAAGGTTTTCGGTGGCTTGGGAGAGGGGAAGTGGGGAGTGTGCCAGTTCCTGTCTGGTTAGCGCTCCTTATTGTTGCTTTCGGTTGGTTTCTGCTAAGGCAGACAACATGGGGGCGAGACCTTTACGCCATCGGCAACAATTTGGAAGCCGCCCGGCTGGCGGGAGTTTCCGTTCGCCAACGAGTTTTCAGCGTTTTCGTGCTTTGCGGCGCTCTTGTTGGGTTAGCCGCCCTTGTTTACACTGCCCGTTTCCCTGTCGTCCAATCGGAGACGGGCAAAGGTTTTGAGTTGGATGTCATCACGGCAGCCGTTTTTGGAGGCGTGCACCTTTTCGGGGGCGCTGGGTCAGTGATAGGAGCGGCACTTGGTGCTTTCGCTGTCACTGTTCTTCATTCCGCCCTCACCTTCCTGCAACTGGCAGGCGAGTGGGACAAATTCGCTTTGGGCGGACTTATTCTCTTGAGCGTCTCGTTGGATGCTTTCCGAGAGCGATTCCAACAATGGTGGAAAAAGGCTCAAAGGGGAAAGGTGGCGGAAGGTTGAGGGGACACCGTCGCAGCGTGAGCGGTGAGAGAACCGTTGTTCCATCTGACGCTGTGGACGGGGAAGTTGGTGGCGATGATGCGGTAGGGGCGCAAAGTTTGGACATCCAAAAGCACGACGCCCCTTTCGCCTGCCGCGACGGCAAGGCGGTTGTCCCGCAAGGCGAGGTCAAAGGCGGGAAAGTCCGTCAAGTGCGCCACTAACTCTGCCACCCCGTCCCGCAGTTCAAACACTTTCAATCCGTCCTGTCCGCAGGCGAGAAAAAGGCGTGTCCCCCACCGCACGGCGCCAGCAACACCGTTGAAAGGCGACTTTAGATTGACCGACTGGCGAGTTGACAGGTTGGTCATTTGGGCTCACCTCGGTTTTTTTTCGCGGTCAAATATCATGGACGCATGCAGCAGGGTAAGGTTGGCAAGTAGGCGTGACAATTTTTCCGCCTTTTTCAAAGGAGGCGACAAGCAATGGTGACCCCAGAGCAATTGCAGCAATGGTTGGAAGAGTGCGGGGCATTGTTGCAAGGGCACTTCTTGTTAACCAGCGGGTTGCACAGCGATCGTTATGTGGAAAAGTTTCGTTTGTTAGAGCGTCCCGATCTTGTGGTGCAAGTTTGCTCGGAAATTGTCCGCCGGTTCGCTGACGAAAGCGTGGAGGCAGTGTTAGGACCAGCCGTCGGGGGCATTGTGCTGGCTTACGAGACTGCACGGCAGTGGGGATGCCGCTATTTGTTCGCCGAGACGGAAAACGGGCAACGGGTTTTGCGGCGCGGCTTTTCCCTTCGCCCCGGCGAAAAGGTACTCTTGGTGGAAGATGTCGTGACGACAGGAGGTTCCGTCAAAGCAACTTTGGATTTGGCTCTTTCCTTTGGAGCGAAAGTCGTTGGAGTGGCCGTGCTAATTGACCGAGGCGAGACGCCCCTTCAACTGCCCATGCGGACGGAAGTTTTGCTTCGGCTCCCTTTGCGAACTTTTGAGCCCTCCCATTGTCCCCTTTGCCAGCAAGGTGTGCCTTTAGAGCGGCGAGGGAGCAAGCGGTAAGGTGAAGGGCAATGGGCAAACTGCTTGTGTTCGGCTATTTCGGTACCTTAAACTTTGGCGACGAGTGGACACTTGCCTCTTTCCTTCGGGGATGCCGACAACTGGGGCTTTCAGAGGAAGAATGCATCGTCGTGAGCCGAAATCCCTCCTTGACAAAGAGCGAGCATGGTGTCCTAACTGTTTCGCGCCGCTTTAGCGACATTGGGCGGGCGATGCAGGAGTGTCAATGGGTTGTTGGGTGCGGCGGCTCACTGTTGCAAGATGTGACCAGTTTCCGCTCCTTAGCGTTTTATTGCTGGCTCATTTGGATAGCGAAAAGCATGGGCAAAAAAGTTGCCCTTATCGGGCAAGGCTTGGGACCACTCCAACGCCCTTTAAGCCGGCGCCTCGCACGAATTGCGTTGGGGCTGTGTGACTGGGTGGCTTTCCGCGATCCCGTGTCCTTTCAACTCGCTCAACAGTTGGGAGCATCCACTAGCCATTGCATCGTTGCAGCGGACTTGACTTTCCTGTGGGATGACCTTCCCCCTTTGCAACCCACCTACTCGCTGGCAGTGAATTTGCGCCCGCTTTCACGAGCGTGGAATGAGCCAGCCTTGTGGACGATTTTGGGGGAGTGGGCGGAAGACAGGCAACGCTTTTTGCTCCTCCCGTTGCAACCCCTCGCTGATGAGTTGGCGCTTCGCCCGTTGGCAGAACGCTTTCCGTCAGATTGGTGGGCGTATCGGCATTGGCGGGATGGTTTGGAAGGAATCGCTCGCAGCCAATTCCTTCTCGCTATGCGCCTTCACGCCCTCATTGCAGCCTGCTTGCTCCAAGTGCCTTTTGTGGGGCTCAGTTATGACCCGAAAGTGGACAGCGTATTGGGACAAGCCGCTTCGGAGCATCTGGTCTCGCTGGACGAAATCCTGTCAAGGCTTGTAGAAACCCTCCAGCAAGTGAGCGAACGATGGGATTTGGAAGGGCGAGACCGAATTGCTGAGTTCGTCCAACGCCAGCGCCACGCCGCTCAGCGAAACTGGGAGTTCCTCAGCACCGTCACTTGGTAACCTTCACCTTCCTTCCAATGCCCACTCTATCGCTTCGGCAACCCCATCAGATGCCGAGGCGAAAGCGATAAAACCCCCGGCTTTCCGCACCGCTTCCTTAATTTCCTCATCGGCGTTGGCGACAGCGACAGGGAAAAAACCGTGCTCGCCATTAAGCATGTCAAGGTCGTTGATGCTATCGCCAATTGCCATCACGCGATGGGGTGGGATGCCCAAAGTCTCGGCGAGGAACCGAACGGCTTTCCCTTTCGTTCCGTTGCGAGGGATGAACCCCACGAAGACAAAGTTGCGGTTCACGGTCAGTTCAGGGAAAGAAGTCGCCCATTGACAAAGTAGCCTTTCAGCATGACGGGCTTCTTCCACCGTTTCGTAGACCAGCGAAAACCATCCGGCTCGTGTATCCAAGACCCATTGGGTGGGCGTTAACCCCGCTTCCTTCAGCGCGCACAACCACCCAAAAGCGCGAGGGAGCAGGATATCTTCTACGGTGCGACGGGCTTCTTCCCAACGCTCCCGATTCCAGCGCGCCAACGCTTCATCTTCCTGCGGTTGTCCCTTAGCGATGCGGTAGCAATATTTTTCCAGCGGGATGACAAAGTGGGGCACGGGTTCGCCGAAAGGGATTCCGTTCGTCTGCAACTCCAAAGCAACTTCTCGCAAAGTGCGACCTGTTGCGATAGCGATGAAAAGGCCTGCTTCCGCTGCCTGAAGGAGCGCCTTTCGGCACCGTTCGCTAATTTGAGCGACACCGCCTTGCCAATTCAGCAGAGTACTGTCCAAGTCCATGACCAGCAAGTCAAAACGAGACATCCTTCAATCCCTCCTACGGCAGGTTCATAAGTTTGTGGACTTGTGGAACGATGCGGACATCAGGCAAGTCGTGTTGCGCCAGAGACGCCAAATGCGCCAATAACGAAAAGGACGGGGCTTTGGAAACGAAGCGGGCAGGCGTGACGGGTTGTAGGATGAGGGGAATGGGCTTCGGGGAGTCGGCGTGAAGGTGCGAAAGAAGTTGGACAGCGTAGAGGAATTCGTTTTCGTCAATGTCAGGGGTGACCACGACTTTCGCGCAAGCCGTCACTGGTGCCTGGACGAGAAGGCGGAAAAACTTCTCTGCCCCCGCCCAATCCAACGGTTCGCCCGTTGTGGACGGCAGTTTGATATCGGCAGCAACAGCGTCAAGGAACGGCAGCACTTTCTCCAATCGGTCAGGCAACCCGCCTTCCGTTTCCAACAAGATGCGAAAACCAAACTCTTTCAAGGTAGCCCCCAAGTTTGCCAAGAAGTCGGCTTGTAGCAATGGCTCTCCCCCCGTGAAAGTCACCCAATCGGTCACTCCTTTCGCCGCCCGTTGCACCCAAGTCACTACCTGAAAGAGCGAAACGGGATTGTCCGCAAGCAAGGCAGGCTCCCCCGTCCGCCACCCCAGCCAGATACGGGCGACGGGTTCGGCGGTAAGGGCATATTCTGTGTCGCAATACTTGCACCGTCGGTGGCATCCTGTCGTGCGCACGAAGACCATCGGGATTCCCACCCACAACCCTTCCCCTTGCAAACTCAAGTAGAGTTCACTCAGGTTGCCTTCCGTCACGGTGCGTGCGCTCGGTATCGTGCGTGCGGACGCTTCCCGTTCCATCGTGGTCACCCCTGTGCAGCAAACAATTTTACGGCGATTTCGGGGCGACTTGCCCAAACGCATCAAAATGTTGCCATCACTTGCTCCACAGCAGCCAGCACTTCGTCAACGGTGATGAGTGCCATACATGTGAAAGTTCCCCCGCAAGTGGGATGGCGCCCGCAAGGGCGACAGGGAAGGTCGTGCTCCACCACCTTGATGCCTTCTTCCCCTCGGAAGCGGAAGGAGTCAGTGGAACCAAAGAGGGCAATGACAGGAGTGCCAACTGCCAAAGCGGCATGGATGGGGAAAGAGTCAGGACCGACCAAGACAGCGGCTTGCTCTATCAAGGCAACCGCATCCTTTAGCGAAAGGTCGCAAAAGATGGGCAGTGGGATTTTGCACCAACGAGCAATTCGCTCCAAAAGCGGTCTATCGCTCGGTCCCGCCAGCAATACCGAGGGGATTTTCAAATCTGTCCACAACCGTTCTGCCAATTCGCTCCAGCGTTCGGGAAGCCAATGTTTCTGTGGGCGGGTAGTTGCTGGGGCTAAGACAGCGAATTGCTTTGGCAGTAACTGAAGGGCAGCGACCAATTGCTGGGCTTTGGTGCGGTTCTGAGGGCTAAGGGGGAAATAGAGCCGATGGCGTTTGGGGTCTGCGGGGATGCCCAACGCTTGCAACAGTTGCAAATTTCGGCTAGCAGCGAAAGGAGCGGGAGGCGGTGGGGGGAGGCGGAGCGTGAGCAAGCGCGAAGCACCTTCACGGGCATCCGCAAAACCCACACGCACCGGAATACGGGCAAGCCACGGAATGATGGCGCTCTTCATTAAGCCTTGCACATCTAAAGCAATCTCGTAGCCAGTGCGCTTGATTTCAAGGATGGTACGGACCAACCCGCCCAAAGTGCCGTCCCAACGATGGACGCAGTCAAGGAAAGGGTTTCCCTCTACGACGGAAGCGCATCGGGTTGACACCACCCAACCAAGGAAAGCCTTTGGGAAGGCTTCTCGCAGGGCTTGAGCGACAGGGGTAGACATAAGGGTATCGCCCAGAGCGGAAAGGCGAACAATGAGGATGCGAGGCGCCGCCCCCCACGAAAGGGACGGCACCTTCCTCGCTCCCTCCAGCATCGTCAGGAAGCCTCACTTTGCGTGAGGTCTTGGATGATGGTGATGAGCGGCAGGAACACCGAGATTAAAATGAACAGCACAATCACGCCCAACACTACAATCATGACCGGCTCAATAGTGGAAGCGAGAGCGTGCAGGGCTGCATCCACTTCGCTCTCGTAGAAGTCGGCAACTTTCTGAAGCATCTGGTCTAAAGTCCCCGTTTCTTCGCCGACCGAAATCATGTGGACAACCATCGGAGGGAACAGGCGGCTGCGCTCCAACGGGTCAGCAATCCGCTCGCCTTCACGGATGCGCATTCGGGCTTCCAAGATAGCCCGAGAAAGAATATCGTTGTCAATAGCGCCTGCAGTGGTGTCCAACGCTTGCAAGATAGGCACGCCGCTCCCCATCAGAGTGCCGAAAGTGCGGGCAAAACGAGCCAGCACAATCTTGTGGTTGATAGGTCCGAGGATAGGCACCTTCAGTTTGATCCAGTCATACACCCGCTTCCCAAACCGCGTGCGGACGAACACACTGAAAGCGAAGAGAAAGGCTACCACGCCACCGAGGAGGAAATACCACTTGGTGAGTAGGAACTCGCTGAACCGCTTCATGATGAGGGTGGGCAGCGGGAACTTATCCTCCTTGACGCCAAGGTCAGTGAACAGTTGCATAAACTTAGGGACAATCCAGACGCTCAGGAAAATCACGATGGCGGTGGCGAAGAAGATGACCAAGGTCGGGTAGGTCATTGCCGATTTTACTTTTCGGCGCAGTTCCAAGTCTTTCTCCAAGAAGGTTGCCATCCGTTGAAGGGTATCATCCAGAACACCGCCTACTTCACCGGCTCGCACCATTCCGACGAACAAGTTGGAGAACTCACGGGGGAACTTCGCCATCGCACGGGAGAGAGCCATCCCATCTTCCACATCGCGGGTCAGTTGGCGGATGATGAACTTCAAGCGTGGGTTTTGGGTTTGACGCTCCAAGACCGCTAAGGCGCGGACGAGGGAGACACCAGCATTGATCAGCGTTGCCAACTGTCGGCAAAAAACGGCCATATCCCGCAGTTTGACGCGGCTAATCGTGGCAGCGAGGCTGGCTTGTTGCGATTGTTGAGCCGCTTTTGCGACCCCGCCTTGAGCGCGCAGGGAAGTCACTACTAACCCTTGCTGGCGTAACTGCTGCAAGGCTGTCCGCTCGTCTGGGGCATCAATGGTGCCTTGGCTGACCTGCCCTTGAAGTGTTCGGGCGACATACGCAAATGTCGGCATCTTTCTCACCCCCGTTCAGTCACCGACCTTGCCGACAGCCATCCCTTTTATGCCGCCTTTCCCCACACTTTTTCAACGCATTCCCGCAGGAGTGGCGCCGGCAATCAGTTTCTTAAGTTCCTCGGGGTTATGAGCGCGGGCAATGGCATCTTCGTAAGTGATTAAGCCCCGCACATACAAGTCCCGCAGGGCTTGGTCCATCGTTTGCATCCCTTCCGCCGCGCTGGTCTGGATGATGGACGGGATTTGGTAGGTTTTGCCCTCGCGAATGAGGTTACGGATGGCAGGGTTAGCAATCATGATTTCCACTGCCGCAATGCGCCCACCACCAAAAGGGTTGCGGGGAGCACCAGGAGCGCGTGGCAGTAATTGCTGGGAGATGACAGCCACCAAGTTCATGGACAACTGCACCCGAATCTGCGGTTGCTGGTTAGGCGGGAACACATCTATGATGCGGTCAATGGTTTCGGCAGCGCTATTGGTGTGCAGGGTGGAGAGGACCAAGTGTCCTGTTTCGGCTGCCGTGATGGCGATAGCAATGGTTTCAGGGTCACGCATCTCCCCCACTAAGATGACATCGGGGTCTTCTCGCAAGGCTGCCCTTAAGGCATTAGGGAAACTCTTGGTGTCCTCGCCCAACTCCCGCTGGTTGATGATGCACTTCCTGTGGGGGTGCAGATACTCAATGGGGTCTTCAATGGTGATGATGTGCAGGCTCTTGGTGTTGTTCAGGTGGTTAATCATCGCCGCAAGGGTGGTAGATTTGCCGTGTCCTGTTGGACCGGTGACTAAAACGAGCCCACGAGGTCGCATCACGATTTCCTCCAAGATCGTGGGCAACTCCAACTCCCGAATAGTAGGGATGCGGCGCGGGATAAGCCGAAAGGCAGCGGCGATGCAGCCCCGTTCCTTGTAAACATTGACCCGAAAGCGCGCCGTATCTTGAAGCGAGTAGGAGAAGTCCAACTCCAAGTTGTTCTCAAATCGTTGGATTTGCTCGTCGGTCAAAATCTCGTAGATGAGGCGCTGAGTTTGCTTGGGAGTGGCGGGTTGAAAGTTCATGCGATAAAGTTGCCCGTCAATGCGCAAAACGGGAGGCACCCCAACACACAGGTGCAAGTCCGAAGCATTTCGGCGCACCACCTCTTTCAGGAGGTCGTCAATGTGCACATCATCCAAAGAGGGCAGTTCCCGCACCGGCGCAGCAGGACGCACCCCCACCCCTGTGGGAGCAGTCACCGGTTGTTGCTCCATTGGGGTCAGTTCTATCTCCATCCCTTTCGCCCTCCTTTTGTGGGTCTAAGACGACATTGACGACATTAGTAGCCGACCGTCGTCACAACGCGCATCACTTCTTGCGGAGTAGTGATACCCGCCAGAACCTTGCGCCATCCATCTTGCAAAAGGGTGGTCATACCGGAAGCGATAGCAGCGTCGCGAATTTCCGAGATAGGGGCGCGCCGCAATACCAAGTCAGCAATTTCCGCGTTCATCACGAACACCTCAAAAATCCCGATGCGACCTTTGTAGCCCGTGTAACGGCAAATGTCGCAACCGCGCCCGCGATATAGCGTCTTTCCGTCCAAAACGCTGGGCTCAACATTGAAGCGCATAGTAATGGCTTCTTTCTCGTCATCCTTCAACTCAAGGGGCTCTTTGCAGTTAGTGCAAATTCTGCGTCCCAAGCGCTGGGCAATAACACCGATTACCGCCGCCGAAATTAGGAACGGTTCTACACCCATTTCAATCAACCGAGTAGTTGCGGTTGGGGCATCGTTTGTGTGCAAGGTGGAGAGGACCAAGTGTCCGGTAAGAGCGGCTTGGAATGCCACATCGGCGGTTTCAAGGTCGCGAATCTCGCCCACCAGGATGATGTCGGGGTCTTGTCGCAGGAAAGCGCGGAGTGCCGTGGCAAAGGTCACGCCGGCTTTACGGTTCACATTGACTTGGTTAATGCCAGCCACCTCATACTCCACTGGCTCTTCAATGGTCAAGATGTTGACCTCGTTGGTGTTGAGGCGGTGCAGGATGGAGTATTGGGTCGTCGTCTTGCCCGAACCAGTGGGACCTGTGCTGAGAATCATGCCGTAAGGTTGGCTCATCAGGTATTCCACTTTCGCCAAGTCGTCCTCCCAAAGCCCCAGTCTCTCCAAGCCCATCAAGGGAGAAGTTTGGTCAAGCAACCGCAATACGGCTTTTTCACCGTGAACTGTCGGGATGGTGGAAATGCGCACATCAAAGCGACGCTTCTGCATCTCAATGCGCATGCGTCCATCTTGAGGGACACGCTTCTCTGCCACATCCATGTCGCCCAGGATTTTGATGCGGGCGATCAATGGGGCAGCCAAATACTTTGGAAGCCGCAACACTTCATGCAGAATACCGTCAATTCGGTAGCGGATGCGGACACGGTCTTGCATGGGTTCAATGTGAATGTCCGTCGCCTCATTGCGGATGGCTTCACGGAGGACGGTGTCCACCAACCGGATGATAGGGGCTTCCTGCGCTGCTTCCACATCGGCGGCATCTACGCGAGCAATCTGACCCACTAAGGGACCAGACGCAGTTTCCCCCCCCGTAGCGGTCTGCATCAATTTGGCGCAACAGATTCTCCACATCGCCTTCCAACCCGAAGCCAATCCCCCCTCGCCCTGGCGGAGGAGCAGCCGTTGTGGGACCTTGAGCCGGCAACTCTTCCAAGGCAGCCTCCACTTGAGAAGGACTTGCCAACAACGGCACAGGCACCAAGCCCGTCCGCATTCGCAATTCGTCAATGGTGACGATGTCGCGGGGGTTCACCATTGCCACGTACAGGCGGTTTTGCTCAATGCGGACAGGCACGCACTTTTTCTCTCGCAGGTAGCCGGCGGGGATTTTACTCAACACCACGCTAATGGCACTCTCGTCGGGGCGCACTTTGCTGAGGTCTACATACTGGACATTCAGCAACCGAGCTTGGGCAGCAAGGACATCGGTTTCGGACACGAAACCTAAGTCCACCACTAACCGCTCCACCGGTTGCCCTACCTGCTGCTGGACACGCTGTAGTTCTTGGATTTGCGCGTCCGTCAACTTCCCCTGCTCCTTCAGCACATCCAACACCGTTCGGCGAATAGTCGGCGCTTGCATCGCCAGCACCTCCCACATAGTTTGTGGGGGTAGGGCATCCACTTCGTCTTTATGCCCCACCAGTCCCTCCATTTTAAGTTGCCCAACCGCAATTTGCTACTGTGATACCCCTCACGGCGCTTGGAATGGGAACCACTCGTCAAGGGGCGATTTTGCCAACTCCAATAAGAAGTCGGCTATCCGCTCCACGACAAGGCGGAGGTATCGCTCTCCTTTCTCAGCCGTAGCGCATCGGGGGTCTCCATGCCCCGAGTTTTTTGTCAAACGCTCCCAAGGGCGTGTCGTCCACGCCCATCCCTTTTCTAGCGCATCTATGCGGAAGGGACGAACGGCGCCCTCATCGGCATCTTCCAACCTTACCAGATGGGGGATGACGGCTAAGCACACACTGGTTTCCATCTCACCAGCATGGTCACCCACTGTCTCAAAGATTTCCCCCCATCGGTCGTGTCCCACTTGCCACCAATTCACCAAAAAGACCCAAACCTTTGTCTGACCGTAAAGGTCTCGCAGTCCACCCACAAACTCGTTCCCACCGTGTCCATTCAACAGCACCAACTTGTCAACTCCGTGTCGCTCCAACGAAAAGACAATATCACGGACAATTTGATTGAGGGTGGCTTGCTGGACATGGATGGTCATGGGAAACGACAGCAGATTAGCATCCACGCCGTAAGGGATGGGAGGAAGCAACATCACCTTTGCCCCACGCTCGTAAGCGAGGGCGCAAGCGCGTTCAGCAACAGCCATCGCTTCGTAAGTGTCCGTACCGTAGGGCAAATGCAAACCGTGCGGTTCACATGCCCCGATAGGAAGGACAGCCACTTCGGGCACGCCTATTTCCCTTACCTGCTTCAAAGTGACCTCCGACAAACACCACGGTCGCATTCAAAGGTCGCCTCCACACCGAACCTGCAACGCGCTACACAAAACTATAGGGCGCTTCGGTGTTACCCGCAACCCTTGACCTTCCTCTGATCCGTTGGCACAATAAACAATGCCAAACTCAGAAGGGGGCGTAACCTATGAAGCGTGTCCTTTCTGTCATCGTGGCAAGCGGTTTGGTTCTCACCACTTTGTCAGTGTTTGCGGTATTGAAGGAAGGGAAGCCCGTTCCCTCCTTCCAAACCACTTTATTGGACGGGAAAGTGGCAGTGGTTCGGTTGGAAAAAGGCAAAGTCGCAGTGCGCATCAGGGAAGGCAAGCAGAGTCGCACCTTATCGCCAAAAGTTCTGGTGTTGGACTTCTGGGCGACTTGGTGCCCGCCTTGCCAAATTTCCAGCAAGTGGCTGAGCCAACTGCACCGAAAATACAGCCAGAAGGGCCTGGTCATCCTCGCCATCAGCGTTGACGAGGATGGTCGGGATTCTGTGGTTCCCTTTGTCAAAGCGGAAAAGATGCCTTACTTGGTGGCACTAGACCCTAAAGCCGAAGTGGCGAACCGCTTTAGGGTTGAAGCGCTACCGACTATTTATGTGGTCAACGAGAAGGGCATGATTGTGCGTGTCTTTGAGGGGCTGACGGCGAGTTTGGTGGAAAGCCCTAAAGAGTTAGAAACTGCCCTTCAAGCCGCTGGACTGCGGTAACAGTTGAAGCATCCTTGTTGCTCCGCTGCCCTTTCCCGTCCGTCCCGTTGGGAGGTGACGGACGGTGTTGCATCATTACCTGTCGCTGCTCAAAAGTGTCCAACTGCTCCTGTTTGCTTCGGGGGAGAATGGCGGCGCACTGGAATTGGGGATGAAATGGCTCCGCCGCCACTTTCAACCGGTGGAGGTAGGGCTCTTACCGGCAAGTTCCTACAAAGGTTGGGGCGTAGCGGTCAACTACCCCCAAGGGAGTGCGGCGCGTGTTTTCACGGAATTATCGCCAGACGCTCCCCCCGAAGTGCGAGATGCCCTTGTTTTGTCTAGTTGCTACATTGCACCTTTGATGGTGCTGGGGAACAAGGGCTGGGAGCGACTTTCATCCTATGCCCTTTGGGTGCGCCGAACCTCTCGGCTGCCGGACGAAAACGAAATACTGCGCCTCCTCCATCTCAGTGCCAATGCGAC
>JGI25065J35084_100008_pt1 | contig 29235 bp, 32 predicted proteins | sample Antgeofumaro1A2A_FD_35084 | JGI IMG/M metagenome (IMG submission 35084)
TTTTGGAGTTGGGACGGCAGTGCCAACTATTTGTTCACCGACGGGCATGTGAAGTTCCTGCGGCGCCGCCAAATTCAACCGGCAGTGAACGGGTTGCCCGATATCAACCTGACCCGAAACGGAATTTCCGGTAGGGATTTACCCTGACATCCCCAACGGGAAAGGGTGCTAAACTTCGCCATGGGTTGCGCCGCGAAAGAAAAGGGGCGGGAGCACCCTTGTGGTGTTCCCGCTCATCCTGAGAAAGGTGGTGCCGATGCGAAACCGAAAAGGCAATGTGGAAGGTATCTTGTTGCCTTTGCTACTCCTCCTGCTGGTGCTCATTGCGGCGATCACGGTGGCGGGGCGAATTTGGTGGCTTCCGCCCCTTGCCTCCGAGCATGGGAAAGCCATTGACACCTTGTTCACGGTCACCCTCGCCATCACTGGCACTGTCTTCATCTTGGTTCAGTTGCTGTTAGCGTGGTTCGTGTTCCGCTACCGAGGGAAGGAAGGAGGACGGGCAATCTTCTACCCCGAAAACGTCCGTTTGGAGTTGGCATGGACTTTGATCCCTGCTGCCATCATGACTACCTTGATTGTGTTTGGCGGTCGGCTTTGGTCGCGCATCCAGTTAACCGAACCACCCGCTGGTGCCTTCGTGGTAGAAGTTTGGGGACAGCAATTCAAGTGGGCTATTCGTTATCCCGGCAAAGACGGAAAGTTTGGACGGGTGGACTTGCGTCTCGTCAGTCCTGAAAACCCCTTGGGCATTGACACGAAAGACCCCGCCAGTAAAGACGACATCTTCTTCCCCGCTGGCGAAGGAGAACTTCATGTTCCCGTCCACAAGCCTGTCATAGTTTACCTGCGCTCTAAAGATGTGTTGCACAGTTTTTTCCTGCCCCACTTTCGGGTGAAGCAGGATGCCGTCCCTGGGATGGTAACTCGCACTTGGTTCGTGCCCACCCGCAAGGGCACTTTTGAAATCGTTTGCGCCGAATTGTGTGGCTCCGGTCACTTTACCATGCGGGGCGTGATGGTGGTGGAAGAAGAGAAGGCAGTCCAAGAATGGCTGGCACAACAACCGAAAGTGGCGGACTTGCTTGAGTGATTTACTCCCAACGAAAGGAGGGCATAAAGGGATGGCGCATCACAAGGCGCATGAGCACACTCAAGTCACACTGCATCACGAACCGAAAAGTTTCTGGACACGCTACATCTTCAGCCAAGACGCCAAAATCATCGGCATCCAATACCTCATCACGGCACTACTGATGGGCTTTGTAGGGATGGCCCTTTCGTGGCTGATGCGGTTGCAGTTAGGGTTTCCGGGCAAGACCTTCCCTTGGCTGGGCAAACTCATGCCGGGCGGGTTTCCCGAAGGGACGATGAGCCAAGACTTCTACTTGGCACTCATCACGATGCACGGGACAATCATGGTTTTCTTCTTCATCACGGCTGCCTTAGTGGGCGGTTTCAGCAACTTCTTAATTCCCTTGCAAATCGGGGCGCGGGACATGGCGTTCCCCTTCGTCAACATGCTCAGTTATTGGGTCTACCTCTTATCGTGCCTTGTGTTAATTGCCTCCTTTCTCGTTCCCGGTGGACCGGCAGGCGCAGGTTGGACGATGTATCCGCCCCTCAGCGCTGTGAAAGAAGCGTTGCCGGGTTCGGTGTGGGGAGCAACTTTGTGGCTTCTTGCGATGGCACTTTTCATCGTCTCCACCACGATGGGCTCTCTCAATTACATTACGACCGTGCTGAACTTGCGGACACAGGGCATGACAATGGGACGATTGCCTTTGACCGTTTGGGCGCTCTTTGTCACTGCCATTTTGGGTTTGCTCTCCTTCCCCGTGCTCTTTGCGGCGGCGGTCATGTTGCTTCTTGACCGCCACTTGGGCACCAGTTTCTTCCTCCCGACCCTTGTCGTGGGAGATAAATTGCTGCCGCATGAGGGCGGTAATCCGTTGTTGTGGCAGCACCTTTTCTGGTTCCTCGCCCATCCCGAAGTCTACATCGCCATCCTCCCTGCGATGGGTATTACTTCGGAAGTATTGGCAACACATGCCCGCAAGCCCATTTTTGGTTACAAAGCGATGGTCGCCTCTATGAGCGCTATTGCCTTCCTGTCATTTATCGTTTGGGGGCACCACATGTTCGTGAGTGGCATGAACCCATGGCTGGGAACTGCCTTTATGACCACGACCCTTCTCATCGCTGTCCCCTCCGCCATCAAAACTTTCAACTGGCTGGCTACTTTGTGGGGGGCAAACATTCGGCTCACGACAGCGATGCTTTTCGCCATCGGGTTCGTCTCCACCTTCGTGACAGGGGGCTTGACAGGAATCTTCTTAGGCAACCCACCTATTGACATCCAACTCCACGACACCTACTTTGTCGTAGCACACTTTCACTTCGTCATGGGCACCTCGGCTGTCTTGGGTCTGTTTGCGGGCATCTACCACTGGTTCCCTAAAATGTTCGGGCGGATGATGAATGAGCGGTTAGGCAAATGGCACTTCTGGCTCACTTTCATTGGTGTCTACTGCGTCTTCTTCCCTATGCACTATCTCGGTTTCCTTGGGGTGCCGCGTCGATACTACGCGTTTGACCTGTTTGAGTTCGTCCCGCCTTCGGTAGGAAGCATTAACTTGTTTATCACCATCGCTGCTTTCGCCGTCGGTTTTGCCCAACTCTTGTTCGCCGTTAACTTCGTTTGGAGCCTGTTCAAAGGACCGAAAGCAGACCGCAATCCGTGGAAGGCTACCACATTGGAGTGGCAAGCGCCTTCCCCACCGCCGCATGGGAATTGGGAAGGGGAACCGCCGATAGTGCATCGTTGGGCTTATGAGTACAGCGTTCCGGGGGCTCCAGATGATTTCATCCCGCAGACAGTGCCCGTTGCTCCTCTCCCTCAGCGGGATGGGGGGGACGGTCGGAAAGGCGATGAAGGAGGCAGATGAAAAAACATGTCTATGTCCGTTGCTCAGCCGCGCCTTCAGGATTTGTGGCTCCATCGCTTCGCTCTCGTTGTAGCAGGGATGACAGTGGCACTTATTACAGCAGGTGCTTTGGTGACCAGCACTCAATCAGGCGATGCGATCCCCGACTGGCCTACTTCCTACGGTGCCCTTGTGCCTTCCTACTTAGCAGGCGGGGTGCTTATTGAGTGGGCACACCGATTGATTGCTGGCATCACGGCATTGCTTGTCGGGGCATTGGCAATTTGGCTCGCTTTCAGTTCACAACCACGCAGGGTGAAATTGCTGGGTGGTGTCGCTGTGTTAGCAATCGTGCTGCAAGCGGTATTGGGTGGATTGCGGGTGCTGGTTGTCTCTCACGAGCAAGTGCAAGCAACCACCCTTTCCTTGCTGGGATTGCCCCATACCGTTGCGGCCCGCCTTCTTTTCGCCGTCGCCCACGCTACCCTCGCTCAAGTGGTTTTGTGCCTTGTTTTCGCTATCGCTTTCCTAACCCACCCAGCAGGTTTTCATGTGCCTTCTGCTTCTACCCGGCTCAAGTTGTTAGCGGGCGGGATTGTCGTCCTCCTTTTCGTCCAACTGTTGCTGGGTGCCCTAATGCGCCACTCCAACGCTGGTCTCATCATCCCCGACTTCCCCACCAGTTTCGGGAAACTCCTACCGCCTTTCGGCAACCTGCCCTTTGACCCGAACAATCCGCAGCGGATGAGTTATGGCGAATTCGCTTTCAAGGTCGCCCTTCACTTTGCCCACCGCCTCAACGGCTTCCTCATTGCACTGGCAATCGCTGGGCTGTTTTGGCTTGCCCGCCAGATGGAAATGAGCCTCCTGCGTTCTGTGACGGCATGGCAGTTAGGGTTAGTGCTTTGGCAAATCATTCTCGGTGCTTTCGTCATTTGGACGCAACTTTCCGTCCCCGTCACTGTTGCTCATGTTGCTGTTGGGGCGACCCTTTTGGGCATTAGCGTCATTGTCTTCCTTTCCTCTTGCCCGCGCGTTACAATGGAGCGGGGTGAGCGCTGATGAGTGCCGTGACAGAGCAAAAGGTCATCGTCTACCCGGAGAGTGATGGCAAACCGCTGGCAGAAAACACTTTGCAAGCCCAATACATTGTCTACCTGTTTGAGGCGATGGCATGGACGGAAACAGCACCTTTTGAAGCCGTTGAGCGGGTAGGCAAAAGTGTTGTGGCGAGCCTGCTCGCGAAACTGTGCGATTACGCCCAGTTGGTGAAAGTAAAACTGTCAATGCTGGTGTTGGTTACGGTGGCTGTGGGTTACCTGTTGGCGCTGCGCAATTCATTGACGGAAGTTTGGGGCCACTTTGCCCTAACCTTATTGGGGGCATTTGGCGTCATCACAGCGGCGAACGCTTTCAACCAAGTGTGGGAGCGAGAGACTGACGCCGTGATGCGCCGCACCATGAATCGTCCACTGCCCGCCAAGCGCATGAGCCTAACGGAAGCATTGCTTGTAGCGACGGGAGCAGGGATTGGGGGCTTAGCCATCTTGGCAAGTGTGACCAATTGGCTGACAACGGCTTTGGCAGCCATCGCCCTTTGGCTTTATGTCTTCGCCTACACCCCTTTGAAGTCCAAAACGGAATTTTGCACTCTTATCGGCGCTATTTCGGGAGCGCTCCCGCCCGTGCTAGGGTGGGCAGCCGTTCGGAGCGAAATAGCCCCTGAAGCCCTCCTCCTCTTCGCCCTCCAATTCCTTTGGCAATTCCCCCACTTCTGGGCAATCGGTTGGCTTTATCGGGACGATTACCAGTGTGCCGGTTTGCGCCTCCTCCCTGTCAAGGGTGATGGGGAAGCAGTGGGACGCCAAGCCTTTCTTTACACCTTCGCTGTGGTAACGGTGAGCCTGCTCCCTCTTTGGAAGGGCTGGGTGCCCCCTGTCTACCTGTTGGGGGCTTTGGGATTGGGCATTTGGTTCCTTCTCGCTGCTTACCAATTTGCGACCCGCTTGACCTTTCGCACCGCCAAGCGATTGCTCGTCGCCGCTGACGCATATTTGCCGCTATTGCTCGTTTGGTGGCTAATAGTGCGATAGCGCAGTTGTCAAGGTAGGTGAGAGCGATGGTTCGGACGCGCCCGAAAGGTCAATCGGACATACGGGATATCAACGACGGTGGGAGGGGTTGGTCTTGGGATGGGCGCTACGGGCATGAAAGCCTTCCTATCCCGACCGCCCGATTGGGTTTATGGCTTTTCTTGGGGGCGGTGACCATGATGTTTGCCGCTTTCACCAGTGCTTACTTGGTGCGTTTGCCAATGCCCGATTGGCGCACCATCCCTAAGCCCCCGATCCTGTGGCTCAACACGATCCTGCTGCTGGTAAGTAGTGGGGTTGGGCAATGGGCGTGGTCGTCTATCCGCAAGGACGACCGTTCGTCCCTTCGGTGGGGTTTGGTGCTTACCACCTTGTTGGGTATTGCCTTTTTGCTCGGGCAAATGGCGGCGTGGCGCCAATTGATTTCGGCGGGAGTCTACTTGCAAACGAACCCTGCCAGCAGTTTCTTCTACCTCCTTACTGCCGTCCACGGCTTCCATCTCTTGGGCGGCCTCATCGCTCTTTTGTGGACGACCTATCGGGCTTGGCGGGGCGATTACACCCGCTGGAGCCACCTCGGTGTGGAGTTGAGCATTGTCTACTGGCACTTCTTGACCATCGTGTGGCTTTGGGTTTTCGCTCTCCTGCACCTGCGCTGAAAACGGGTGAGTTCTGTGCGCACCCGGCGCTATATTGGGAAAGGGGTGAGAACGGGTCATGCCCTCGGAGACGCAGGCAGTGCCGTTGGAAGAAGTGCTCAAATCGGATTGGGGTGGGGGCAAATCGCCTTTTGGCATCAGTTGGGGCAAGTTGATGATGTGGCTGTTCATCCTGTCGGATGCCTTCATCTTTGGCGGATTGCTGGTGGGCTACGGGGCGTTGCGGGTCAGTAGCGGTCAATGGCCCGAACCGGAAAAAATCTTTGCCTTGCACCTGTTCGGTCGGGAAATGCCGTTGTTGCTGATTGCCGTGATGACCTTCATTTTGGTCAGCAGCAGCGGGTGGATGGCGCTCGCCGTTCACGCCGCTTATGAGCGTGACCGTCAGCGGACTGTCCGTTACCTGCTCTTGACCTGCTTGTTCGGGCTGCTCTTCTTGAGTTGCCAAGCCTATGAGTGGAGCAAACTGATTCACGAAGGGCTGCGCCCCTGGTTTGCCCCAGAGCACTCACCTTTCTACGGCGTCCGCAACTTCGGAGCGTGCTTTTTCACCCTGACCGGATTTCATGGCTTGCATATCCTCAGCGGCGTGATTTACCTTTCTGTCATCGCTACCCGTGTTGCCAAAGGAGTCTACGAGCAGCGCGGTTCTTACGAAGCGGTGGAAATTGCCGGGCTTTACTGGCACTTCGTGGACTTGGTGTGGGTGTTCATCTTCACTTTCTTCTATCTGCTCTGAGCGAAGGGGGGAGTGACAATGACCCAGTCGGAAACTAAACACCCGCCCGTCAAAGTCTACTTGACCGTTTGGTTTTGGCTGTTCGTGCTCAGTTTTACCGCTTACTTCATTGACTTGATGCATCTGTCATTTTGGCTGAGCGCTGTGTTGTTCACTTGTGTGGCGCTGCTGAAAGCGGGGCTGATCGCTGCTTACTTCATGCACCTGCGGTTTGAGAAACTCAACCTCGTCTACACGATTTTGGTGCCACTGATTTTGGTAGTGGCGCTGGCGGCGGGTGTCCTGCCGGATGCCCTCAGCGTGTTGCTTCATCGTCATCTGTTCTGACCGCTTTTCCCCTGCAAAAGGGGCGTGAGAGCCATGCGGCTGTTGAGCCTGGTCACAACGATGATGGGCATGGTCGCTTTGGCGGCGGCGCAATGTGCTTTGTGTAGAGCCGCTATTCAATCGTCGGACGCTGTCGGTTTCGTGCAGGGGCTGCGGTCTGGTATCCTTTTGCTGCTGCTCATGCCCTACCTTATCGTCGGCACCATCGCCTTTGCTATCTACCGCGCCTACCGCCGTCAGCGCAGCGATCGCACCATAGTGGGATTGAAACAACCGGTTGCTCCTCCAACCACACCAAAAGAAGGCGATCACGGCGCTCCAAACGAATGGTGATGGGTAAGCGGGTGGGCAGTCGCATTTCTGCCCAACCCCAAATCTCTCCCTCCCGTTCTACTCGGAACACCAGCCGATTCCCTTGACGCTCTACAAACAAGGTAACAGGCTCTTGGCTGAGCCGTGCGCTTAAAGGCACACCGGGGGGCAACCCTTCTGGCAAGGTGAAGGAAACAGATTCATGGGCAATGACAGGCTGCTCGCTGGCAGGATGGACTTTGCCTGCATCCTCGGGCACAAGGGAAAGCAGCATCTCTTGTCCCACCCACAACCAAAATTGGCGAAGGGTCACTTCCGAAAGCGCCCAAATGCCTACCTTCCCCCTCGTCGCCGTTTCGGCTCGCACCAACCCCAAGCCATTGACAAATCCTTCCACTTGCTGCTCGGTTAAGCGAACCGCTAAGCGATACCAACGCGCTGGCTCCAACCAAACGCAAAAGCGGTCTANAACTTGCTCTTGCCCTCCCCGAACCATTACGAGTTCCAGCGTTGCCNNNNGAGCNAGTTTCGGTGACGAAGGGGAAGGGCGCAACCGCAAAAGGCAGTAGTGGTGCTCGTTCCACCACCCGAACACCANACCGATGGGTTCGCCCCTCCACCAAACGTCAACGACCCACCACGCCGGCAATTCTGGGGTGCCTAAAAGAGCGATGGCTTCCTTTCCCGCCTCCTGCGTTTTCAAGACCCATTGATTTGCCCGAAGTTGCCATTGCCCTTGCAAAGCGGGGAAAGGCAATCCCACCTCCATGTTTGCCTGAAGGGTTGCGCACCACCAATGGGCGATGTGGGCGGAACGGAGAAACGGGGGCGGATTGTCGCCCAGTTCCCCCCAAACCACTATTTGCCCTTGACCGAATTGCCTTCCTTCCTCGCTGGCGAACACTTTACTGTCCACTCCGACCCACAACCCAAGTCCCGACCGCCAAACTTGCAAGGTGTGCCAACGAAGCGGGTCAATCCCTGCAGGCTCTTCATGGCGAAGGGTTAACTCCCATCCTGCTTCCGTGCGGGTGGCAATGGCGAACTGCCAAAAAGTGCCGTCGCGACGGCGCACCCATCGCCACAGGTAACCGCCTTCCTTCCCCCAACAAACACCGATGCCAATAGACCGAGCGCCATTGGGACGAACGGGCAGAGCGACAGTGAAATCGCTCAGAGTTTCTTCGCAAAGGAGAACAACGGTCGGCGTGCTCTCTGTAGGCACGAACACAGCCGAGCCATCCTCTAAAACTTCCCGCTTCCAACCCGTTAACGGCGAGCGAATGCGCTCCCGCACAGGTGTGGGCATCGGGGTTAAGGGGAAAAGGGAAGGTTGCTCTGCTGACTTGACAGCATCGCTTTTTGGTGGCACATCGGCAAAGGCAACCGCCACCAATCGCCGCCCCACAAAAGCGACCCAGCGGAACTGCTCCTGCCGTACCGTAACAGCGACAGGGGTTGCCGCTTCAAAAGGCAGCCACTCGCTCCAGCCCAAAAGTTGGTCGCTCCAACGGAACTGACAGCGAGAAGGTGTCAAGCGTAAGGAGACGAGATTGGCGGCGTTAGGGAAAGTCCACACCGCTTCCGTGCGCCCATCCCACTCCCTTTGTCCCACAAACGATTGGAGCGTCCCTCCCGCAACGGGAAGGACGAGAGCAAAAACAACGCCGAGACTTAAAGTGAGCCTTCGCCATCTCTTCATATCAGCGGACCTTCGTGCCCGGCGGCACTTCGCGGTCAAGGGTGACAAGAGCAAGGGCTTTCTCTTCGCCTGCCGCTAAAATCATCCCGTGCGACACAATGCCACCGATACGCTTCGGTTCCAAGTTGGCAACCAGCACCACTTGCTTGCCGATAAGTTCTTCGGGCGCAAACTCTTGAGCGATGCCCGCCACCACTGTTCGTGTCTCCGTGCCAATGTCCACTTGCAGCACGAGAAGTTTGTCCTTGCCTGGAACCCTTTGGGCGTTGACTACCTTTCCGGCTCGCAGGTCCAACTTTGCAAAGTCTTCTATCGTCACGAACTCCGCCACACTTCGTCACCTCCGCATCCAGTTTGTCAATACCCTGCTTCTTTGTCCACAACGCCTACCAGTGGCTCGTTGGCAAGGAAGCGGCGCAGGTTGTCAAGGAATCGTTCAAAGACCCGTTGGCGTGTCCGCTCGCTTAACCCGCCCACATGGGGCGTGAGAACGACATTGGGAAGGTGCCACAAGGGGCTCTCAAGGGACAGCGGTTCTTCCTCAAACACATCCAGCCCCGCCCCCGCCAAGTGACCTGAGCGAAGGGCTTCCACTAATGCCTTTTCGTCCACAATGGCTCCCCGTGCCACATTGATGAGAACGGCGCCGCGCTTCATAGATGCCAATTCGTTCTGCCCAATCAGGTAGCGCGTTTGGGGCGTTAAGGCGGCGGTGATGACTACGACATCACATTCAGGCAACATCAACCGCAACCCTTCGTAGCCGATGAACAAACCGTCCACCGGCTCCTCCGAAAGGGCAGCGGGACGACGCTTAACGGCAAGGACTCGCATCCCGAAAACGGCGGCACGGCGCGCAACTTCTCGCCCAGTGCTTCCCAGCCCGACGATGCCCATCGTCTTGCCCTGCAAATCGGTCAAGGTATCGCCAGGCACCTCCCGCCGCCACACCCCAGCCATTTGGTAACGAAGGAAGTAGTGGAGACAGCGGGTCAATGTCAAGAGCAAAGCGAACACATGGTCTGCCATCGGGGCATCAAAAACGCCTTTGCCGCAACTGACCACTGCTTGGGTCTTCCGAAGGACATCCAGCAAACTGTCCACGCCTGCCCAAGGAATGTGCACCCATTTCAAGTTAACAGCGGTCTCTAAGACTTCGCGAGCGAAAGCCCCCAGCAAAGCCATGTCGGCATCTCGTGCCTCCGACAAGGCAAGGTCGCGCTCTCGGGTGTAGACGACCAGATGTTCCCGTGCTGTCAACCGAACCAGTTCCAACTGTTGCGGGGTTAGTTCGTGGGTAATAAGCAGTTTCATAGGCAACCCCTCCGTTTCCTGTTGGGCGTATGGAAATTGCTCTAACGAGCCTTCGGCGGATAAAGGAGGCGGCGAATTTCTGGGCGGCGGAAATTTTCCATCGTCACAACGGTCACGCCTGTATCAATGCGCTTTGGAATCTTTTCGCCTCGCAGCGCTTTCACCGCCATCTTGACACCTTCGCAGCCCATGCGGAAGGGGTTTTGGACGATGAGGGCTTGGATGACCCCCTCTTGGAGCGCCTTGATTTGTGTTGGGGAAGCGTCAAAGGCTACCAACTTCACTTTGCCTGCCAACTTTCGGGCTTGCAGCACCCGTGCCGCCCCGATGGCTCCCGGTTCGTTGGCGGCGAAGATGCCCTTTAGGTCTGGGTGAGCGGTGAGCATATTCTCCGTCACTTGCATCCCCTTCGTCACATCGCTTTCTGAATACAAGGTCGCCACCAATTTGACTTTCGGGAACTTTTTCAGCCCCTCCTTAAAGCCTTGCTCTCGCTGGATGGAAGTGGCAGCGCCGGGCACGAAGGGGATAAGCCCGACTTTGCCCTCGTAACCGATCAACTTCGCCAAAGTCTCCGCTGCAATGCGTCCCCCTTTGATGTTGTCCGTCGCCACAAAGCAAAGGGAAACATCGGGGTCAAGCCCGGAGTCAATAGTGATAACTTTGATGCCTGCTTTCAGGGCTTTCTGAGCGATTGGAACCATCGCCTTGGCATCGCAAGCCGCAAAGACGATCGCATCCACTCGCTGGGTGATGAAGTTTTCCAAAATGGCGCGTTGTCCTGCGATATCCCGCTCGTCGCTCGGACCCTTCCAAAGGATTTGCACCCCTTCCTCTTGCCCCGCTTTCTCAGCACCCCCTCGCACCGCCAACCAAAAGTCAAACGCTACACTTTTCGGAACGACGGCAATGCGGTAGCGCTTCTTCAGGACTTGTCCACTCACACTCACCAACAAAAGACCGCACAAAGCAATTAACCCCAACCCTCGCATCACGGTTCACCCCTTTCGGAGAGTGCTCAAGCCGCCAACAATTTTTCCACAACGACGCAAACGGTGCTAAAACTTGAAGGGGCGAAGCCGACAATGGCTAGGCTGCTAAGCAACTTGCTACGGAGGTCCGTTTTGCCATGCAATCGCTGCTGATGCAACGCTTGGAGGAGTGTCGCCGAAAAGTAGAAGCGGCATTGGACGAATGGTTGCCCAGAGAAGAGGAATTTCCTTCCGTCCTGCACCAAGCAATGCGATACTCCGTTTTTGCTGGGGGTAAGCGGTTGCGTCCCTTCCTTGTTTTGGAATGCTGCCGCTTGGTTGGGGGGGACGAAGAGCGAGCCTTGCCTGCTGCTTGTGCGGTGGAAATCTTGCACACCTACTCCCTTGTCCACGATGATCTGCCCTGTATGGACAACGACGATTTTCGGCGCGGGAAGCCAACTTGCCACCGAGTTTTCGGAGAAGGGATGGCGGTGCTGTGTGGGGATGCGCTCTTGACAATAGCGTTTGAGTGGTTGGCGACGAAATTGCCTCAAAGGGGTGTCCCACCCGAAATTGCCTTGCGTTGCATCGCCATTTTGGCAGAAGCCGCTGGCTCTCGCTGGTTGGTGGGCGGTCAAGCCATGGATATCACCGAACAAGCCACTGGCTATGCTGACCGGTCTCTGGAAAAGATGCTTCTCATCCACGAACGCAAAACAGCCGCTTTGATGCGCGCCTGCTGCTTACTGGGCGGGTTGCTTGGCGGCGGGTCAGAAGCACAGTTATCGGCTTTGCGAGATTACGGCTACTGGCTCGGCATTGCTTTCCAAATCACAGACGACATTTTGGATGAAATTGGCAACCCTGAAGAGTTGGGCAAAAGTGTAGGGAAGGATGCCCGCCAAAAGAAACTGAGTTGCCCGATGGTCTTGGGTCTGGAGGGGTGCTACCGATTGGCGGAAGAAGCCGTCCAACGGGCTCTCAGCGCTCTTGACATTTTTGAAAGCGAAGCAGACCTCTTGCGAGCGTTGGCGAAGTTCGTGATGGAGCGACGAGCGTAATTGCGCTAATACTGCCCCACGCCGCCACCGTTGACAAAATTTCTTTTTCGGGTCGCCACTTAGAAACCCAAAGGGACGGAGGTGGTCGCTATGGTGAAGGCAACCTTCCTTGGGCACGCTTGCGTTTTGGTGGAAACGGAGCAGCACGCTGTTGTCATTGACCCCTTCTTGAGCGGCAACCCGAAAGCCGCTGCCAAACCCGAAGACTTAAAGGTGAGCGCTGTTATCGTCACGCACGGGCACGGTGACCATTTGGGGGACGCTATTGACATTGCTAACCGCAACAACTGCCCCATCATCGGCGTTTATGAGTTGGTGACTTACTGCCAGCGAAAAGGGGCGAAGCAAGGACATCCTCTCCACATCGGCGGCAGTTATACCTTCCCCTTTGGGCGTGTGAAATTCGTACCCGCATGGCATGGCTCGGCTTTCGTGGAGGAAGATGGTAGCATCGTCTACACAGGCAACCCTGCTGGCATATTGCTGTTCATGGCAGACAAAACCATCTACCATGCAGGGGATACGGGTTTGTTCGGCGACATGCAGTTGATTGCTCAGCGACACCCTATTGACTTAGCCTTCCTACCCATTGGGGGAAACTTCACGATGGACATTGATGACGCTGTGGAAGCGACAAAGTTGCTTCAACCCAAAGTAGTGGTGCCAATGCATTACGGCACCTTCCCCGTCATTGAAGCCGACCCACAGGAGTTCGCTCAAAAAGTGCGAGCGGCTTGTCCAGTTGTGACGGTGCAAATCCTTCAGCCCGGCGAGTCCTTGACTTTATGAAAGGGACAAACAAGGAAAACGAAAAAAGGGGCACGCTTAATAGCGTGCCCCTTTCGCTTCCGCCATCTTAACGAGGGCTACTTCTTCTTTTTGGCGGTTTTGGCAGGCGCTTTCTTGCCCGTCGCCTTCTTCGCCATTCTCGGCACCCCCTTTCTACGGTTCCCTACTGCCGCAGGGAACCCCCTGAAACCTGCGGCAGCAGGTTCTTCACGACGTGCACCGCTTACACTTATAACACACAACACGACCAAAATCAACCTCAACCTGTGAAGATGATACACTTGACCGCATCCAACACTGCCCCTTGGTCACCGCTTGACCGAGCTTTCTCCAGTTCTTCCCTTCGGGCGTAGATGAGCAGTGCTTTCTTCATGGCGTTCCCGAAAAGTTCCTTGCTTAACCGCATCGCTTTGACCTGCTCCATCCGATAAGTAAACTGGTCTTCACCGAACCAACCGTCGTAGCCCGTGTCAATGGCAGCGTAGCAAAAGTCCACCAACTTCCAGATGTCCCCTGTGCCAGTGACGCGATCTTCATCGTTGCTGTGATACTTAGCGGTGTTCACATGGAAGTTGGTGATGGGAACGCCGAAGCGCTTGAGCATGTAAAGTTGAGCAGCGGGTTCGTCGCCATACATCTGCTCGTGCCCATAGTCAATGGCGACTCCCATGTTGCTGCCGCCGCAAATTGCGTTCACTTCCTTCGCCACCAAAGCGGCTTTCGCCGTCGTGGCAATGACCATGTTCCCTTCACGCGGCTCCTTCAACTTCGCCTCCGTGCCGAATTTCAACCCTACCGCCATTGCCTTCTTGTTGATTTCTACACAGCCTTCAATAAACCAGTCCAACTGTTGCCCGTAGTTGACCTCAAAGTTGTAATCCCATCCGTCCGAACCTGGCCACAAGGAAACGCTCTGACAACCAACCCGCTGCGCAATCTCCACTGCCTGCAAGCACTGCTCCAAAGCCCGCTTTCGGATGGCAGGATCAGGGTTGGTGATGCCCCCCATGCGGTAGATGGAGTTTGTCCAAACATTGATGTTCATGTTAGTCGGCGTGACTTTGTAGTGTGCCAATGCGTCTTTGACTTCGGCGATTTTGGCGTCGTCAATGTTGCCGTTCCCGTCCAGGAAGAGGGTGTCATGGAACTCAATGCCTTCAATGCCGGCTTTTGCGACGCGAGCAATCTGGTCAACAACCGTGTCCCGAAAGTCAGGGCGATGGCGGTTGTAGCCGAGGGGATTAAAGCGGTCGTAGAATTCGCCTGCCGCCCAATGTCCTGCAGCAAACTTGATCTCAAACTCCCGAAAGAAAGCGTCCAATCGGTCTCCCTCCAAGTAGCCCGCATACTCCGTCGTCAACTTTGCCAACTTCTCTCCTGTCACGCGCATCCATCCCACCTCCGTCATGAGGATTATCGCCGCTCACTATGATAGCGACCTCTCAACACTCCGTCAACAAGGAAAGTGTCTTTTGGGGAGATCGGGGCTAAAATTAAAATTGCCGCTAAAGGCGGCGGGTGAATGAACTGATGGACTGGACAGAACGCTTGTCGCAAATTCGTCAAGATTTAGAGCGGCTGCAGCGTTTCCCGACCGTTCACGAAATCTTGTTGCGCTACTTGCAGGTCATCTACGAGCACCTAGAAAATCGCTCACCATACGCTGAGTCGTTGTTGCTCGTTTTTGAAGCGTTGCTGAGTTACGAACTATGGCATCACAAAGCCATGACGAAACTGGCAGGGTCACAAGAGTTACAAATGCGTTACCTCGTTCCACTAGGCGTGGAGATGCGCCTCGCTTTACAACGGTTGCTTCGCCAATTGGAGCGTCTTTCTGCTTACTCGCCTGATGAAATCGTGGTGCGGGAATTGATGAAAGCCCACTGCTACTACCAACTGGGCGAAGTGGAAGCAACCGTTCACGCCCTGGAGGAAGCCATTCGGAATGGGGCGACACATCCCCTTATCTATTTCGTGCTGGGCTACAACCGACACCGGCTTGCCTTGACAGAATATGCTCGGTGGGAGCCGGTGGGGCAGCGTTTGGTGGTGACTGACCAAGAGGCTTTTGAGCGAACTTTGCGCCAAGCCTTAGAAGACTTCCACAACGGGTTAAGTTACTCTGGACAAGAGCCAATGGATGCTCGCTTGCATTTCTGGATGGGCATGATACACGAGTTGTTGGGCGAACGAGAGGAAGCCATTAACGCCTACCAGCGCGCCCGCGAGATTGATCCAGAAACTTACGGCGAGGAGGTTCAGCAGCGCTTGCGCCATTTGCGTCGTCCCGAACACACCCCCCCGCCAAGAACCTCCCTCGCCTGCCGAATTGCAAGAGGAACGAACACCCACAAAGCCCATCACCGAGACAGAGTTGGAATCATTCCGCAAAGTCTTGAGCGAAGTTGAAACCATCTCTGACCTCCTTCGGCGTATGGGGGGGACGGGACAAGAGGGCTCGGCAGGGAACTGAAGGAGCAAGAGGACGCTATAATAATTGGCGCGTTCAATCCTTGGGGGAGGTGATTGACGATGTTGCCGCGTGCGTGGCTCATTGGGATGGTGGTCGGTTTCGCTCTTGGGTTCGTCAGCGCCCAACAACCTCAGGAACGTCCCCGAACCTATCGTGTCGTGCCCTTCACTGTCGTCACCATTACCAAGATTGACCCTGCTAAAAACACCCTCACTGTGAAAGGCATCTATCGCGGGCAAGAGGTAGAACGCTCCCTTGCGGTGCAAGCGGACAGCAAGTTGATGAAAGACGGGAAGGACGCCAAGTTGACCGACTTTAAGGAAGGCGAACAGGTACTTGTGACTTGGCGCTCCTTGCGGCGAGGCGAGTATGCCGTCCGCTTCCTTGCCGACCCGCCCACCTTCTTCGCTTTCCTTCGCTACCCGACCCTCAAGGGCAAGGTTAAGTCCTTTGATGCCGCTACCTTAACGCTCGTGTTGGAGGCGGAGGGCAAAGAACACAAATTCACTCTGCCCGGTCGGGGCGAGTGTTGCTTCGCGGGTGGGAAAGCCCATCGGGGGAAAGCAGCCGTTTGGAAAGGCGGTGAGGAAGTGGTCGTTGTGTTGAGGGCTCCCGATCGCGCCCACGCCGTGTTTGACTCAGCGTCATGGAAACTTTATGGCGAGCGGGAGTGGCAGGCTTACCAAAAGCGCGCCCAAGCCCGTCAACGCACAAGGGAACAGCAGTAGCAGTTTCCCCGTCGGCAACTGCGTCCGCCATCGGTGCGTCTAAGGCTTTGCCCAAAGCACAAAAGGTAGGGCACAATTTAAGGTGCTGGGGTGTTCAGGGAAGATGGCATTAAACTTCTGGCATCGGTGGTGATGGGAGGGTGGAAAAAGTGGCGGCGCCAAAGCCGACGCTCTCGGTGGTGGACGCAGTTGCCATCATTGTTGGCATCGTTATCGGTGCCGGGATTTTCAAAACGCCCTCGCTGGTCGCTGCCAATACCCCTAACGAAGGGGCGTTCCTTCTTGCATGGTTATTGGGTGGCTTCGTCTCCCTCATCGGCGCTTTTTGCTATGCGGAATTGGCAACCGCTTACCCCCACGCGGGGGGTGAGTATCACTTCCTCTACCGCGCTTTCGGTCAAGACATCGCCTATCTCTTTGCATGGGCGCGGGCAACGGTCATCCAAACTGGCTCTATTGCGATGTTAGGTTTCGTCTTCGGCGATTACGCCAGCGAACTTTTTCGGCTGGGGGAGCAATCGCCTGCCCTCTACGCCGCTTTTGGGGTTATCGTTTTGACTACTCTGAATGTCTTGGGAGTGCGACAAGGTAAGTGGACGCAGAACATTTTGACGGCGGCAAAAGTCCTCGGCTTGCTCCTTGTGGTCGGTGTGGGGCTTTTTGCCGTGACGCCTCTTGCGCCGTCACCAACATCCGAGAAACCTTCCTCAGGTGCCTTCGGGTTGGCGATGATTTTCGTCCTGTTCACTTACGGGGGATGGAACGAAGCGGCTTACATTTCGGCGGAGTTAAAGGATGTGCGCCAAAACATGCAGCGGGCGTTAGTTTGGGGCATCAGCCTCATCACGGTGATTTACTTGCTTGCTAACTTCGCCTACTTGAAAGGATTAGGGTTGACAGGAATGGCGAAGTCGGAGGTTGTGGCAGCCGATTTGCTGCGTCGGGCAATGGGCGAGGGCGGGGCAACCTTCATCAGCCTCCTCATTGCCATCTCTGCCTTAGGAGCAATGAACGCCACCATCTTCACAGGTGCCCGCACCAACTACGCATGGGGGCAAGATTTTCGCGCTTTAAGATTTCTCGGCGTCTGNCACGAACGCGCTCACACGCCTGTCAACGCCTTGCTTATGCAGGGGCTTATTTCTCTCGCCTTAGTTGCCTTAGGGGCATGGACGCGGAAGGGGTTTTCCACGATGGTGGATTACACTGCCCCTGTCTTCTGGTTTTTCTTCCTGCTCACTGGGTTAACGCTGTTCATCCTGCGAACAAACGACCCTGAAAACCCCCGTCCCTTCCGAGTGCCTTTGTATCCCCTCGTCCCCTTGCTGTTTTGCGTCGTCTGTGTTTACATGCTTCAGTCAAGCCTCAGTTACACGGGTGTCGGCGCATTGGTGGGTGTGGCAGTTTTGTTAGCGGGCATTCCCGCCCTCTTGCTCTCCCATCGCCACAGCAGCCATTGATGACCGTGAAGGGAAAAGCACGCCCGTAGGGGGCGTGGAAGGCAAAAAACCAGAGCGGTAAGGAGGGAAGTTGCTATGGGGTTACGGCGTGAGTTGAGTCGGTTGCTTCTTGCCTCCATCGTGGGGAGCGCCCTTTTGGTAGCGCAACAGCGCCCTCCCGATGTCCCCTATGTGCCCACACCTCAGGAAGTTGTCAAGGAGATGCTTCGGGTGGCTCAGGTGGGGAAAGACGATGTGGTTTACGACTTAGGATGCGGGGATGGGCGCATCGTCATCACAGCGGTGAAAGACTTCGGCGCAAAGCGGGGCGTTGGCGTGGATATTGACCCAGAGCGAATCCGAGAAAGCAACGAGAATGCCCGAAAAGCCGGCGTCACCGACCGCGTGAAATTCCTGCAGCAGGACTTGTTTGAAACCGACATCCGAGACGCCACCGTCGTCACCCTCTACCTGTTGCCCTCCATCAACCTGCGGTTGCGTCCCAAACTGTTTCGCGAGTTGCGCCCTGGTGCCCGTGTGGTTTCCCACGACTTTGACATGTGTGAGGAGTGTGAAGGGGAGGGGTCGCCCCAATGCCTCAAAGGTTGGCATCCCGATAAAGTGCTGCGGGTGCGTGGTCCCTATCGCGAGCACACTGTCTACTACTGGGTCATCCCGGCAGGAGTAGCGGGCACTTGGCGATGGACGGTGACAACCCCGCACGGGGAGCGCCGATACACCCTCCGGTTGCGTCAGCGTTTCCAAAAAATCACGGGCACAGTGAGCATGGATGGTCAGCAAACCCCCATCTCCAATGCTGAACTGGTAGGAACGCAACTTCGCTTTACGGTCGTGCGCGAAATTGGGGGGCAGAAGGTGACCATGCACTTTGAAGGGCGTGTCAGTGGCGACACTATCAACGGCACGGTGGAAATTCGGGGAGGACCATTCGCCGGAAAGCGTGAGTGGATAGCGAAGCGTGACAAGGTTTCCTTGACAGGAACATGGCGATGGCAAGGGGGCGCTATCCGCATTGAAGGCCGAGACGGCGAGTTAGTCGCTCAATGGTTGGAAGGCAACCGCGCTACCCGCCTTGACGACTTCTACGCATGGGGTGCTGGCATCTACTTTATCCTTGACCGAGCCGAAGAGCGAGTGTATGAGGGCGTTGTGGAAGGCAACCGAATTGTTGGCACGCTCAATGGAACGCAATCGTGGATAGCCCAACGAACTCCATAAAGCAAGTGTTGGCGATGGAAAAGGGCACGGGGTCGCCGTGCCCCTCGCTTTGTTCACGCTTTCACGCGCCGAAAGTTGACGGCGGGGAAGGCTTTCCGCCCCGCATAAACGGCTTTGCCATCCAACGCTTCCTCAATACGCAGCAGTTGGTTGTATTTAGCGACGCGCTCACTTCGGCAGGGAGCACCTGTCTTAATTTGCCCTGCATCCGTGCCGACGGCTAAGTCAGCAATGAAGGTATCCTCCGTTTCGCCGCTTCGGTGACTGATAATGCATGCGTAACCTGCTTCTCTGGCAATTCGCATCGCTTCCAAAGTTTCCGTGAGCGTTCCGATTTGATTGACCTTGATGAGGATGGCATTGGCGATACCTTGCTTGATGCCTCGCTTGAGCCGCTGCGGGTTGGTGACGAACAAGTCATCGCCCACCAACTGGATACGGCTCCCCAACGCCTTCGTTAATAACTCCCAACCTTTTAAGTCGTTTTCCGCCATGCCGTCTTCCACCGAGATGACAGGGAAGCGGTTAACGACTTCCGTCCAGAACCCCACCATGTCCTCGGCATTCAGTTGCTTCCCCTCCCGCTGCCACACATAGACCTTCCTCTTGGCGTTGTAAAGTTCCGAACTGGCGGCATCCACAGCGAGGCAAACATCCTTGCCTAGCGTGTAGCCGGCTTTGCCGATGGCTTCCATCAGGAGTTGCAATGCTTCCATGCTTCCACCGTCAAGAGTGGGCGCAAAACCGCCTTCATCGCCTACGCCCACGCTTCGCCCCATCGTGATGAGGATTTTCCGCAAAGTGTGGTAAATCTCCGCACACATCCTTAGGGCATCCGCGAAAGTGAGCGCACCGACAGGCACAATCATGAACTCTTGCAAGTCCAAATTGTTCTGGGCATGAACGCCGCCGTTGATGATGTTCATTAGCGGCACAGGCAAGGTCACACCTTTGCTGCCGAATAGGTCGGCAATGTGACGATACAAGGGAACACCTTTTGCCGCTGCTGCCGCACGCGCTGCTGCCAGCGAGACGCTCAAAATGGCATTGGCACCTAAGCGAGATTTGTTCTTCGTGCCGTCCAGTTTGAGGAGGGCTTTGTCCAACCTCGTTTGGTCGGTCGGGTCAAGCCCTTTGACGGCTTTTGCAACGATTTCATTGACATGACGAACGGCTGTCAAAACGCCCTTGCCACCGTAGCGCTTGGGGTCGTTATCCCGCAACTCCAACGCCTCATACTCCCCCGTGGAAGCGCCCGACGGAACGGCTGCCCAACCGATGCAGCCATTGTCCAAAATCACTTCCGCTTCCACTGTCGGATTGCCCCGCGAATCCAGAATCTCCCGTGCCCTCACCGACACAATCGTCGCCATAACCTCTCGTCACCTCCATCTCGCTTTTGACAGTCACTTACTGCCTTGCGCCTGCAAGCGTTGCTGAAGTTCTGCAAGCCGTCGCTCCGACTCCTCCCGCAGATTCGCTACCGCCTCAGGGCTTTCAGGCACCCCTCAACTTCCAGTGCCTTGGTGGTGATTTCGGAAACCTTCGCCATCCCGCTCACCTTTCTCGGCGTTATTGAAGTCAGGGGGCACGCTCTCTGCGCGCTCCCCCCGTTTGTTCACGCCATCGGTAACTCCCAAAGGGGCGGCAATTTTTCGGGGTGAAGGGCGCGCATTCGGATGAGATAGGCTTCCAACCAGCCCCGCGCTTTGTCTGGGTGCATCATCGCCCACACAACTTTCTCGTAGTCAAGGCTGTTGATACGGTCAGCGGCTGCCCGCAACGCATCCATGCAAATCCTCAACGCCACCTCCACAGGCTGTCGCTCGGGGTTAATGTCAATGCCGAAGTAACCCGTGTAGCCGTACATCTTTAGCACGAAAAGCGCCGCTTCCGTGACTTCCGGCGACACAACCCCCACATTCAGGTCTTGGTCATAGTTTCCCAACGGTTGACTATTCCAGTGTGTATGAGCCAGTCGCCCTTCCCGCATGATGCGGGCAAGACAATAGGGGACATCTTCCGTGCCCATCAAGATATGCCCGATTTCTGGATTGAGGCAGACCAGAGCGTGCCCCTCTTCCAGCAACTTTTTGTTTTCAGGATTCGTCAGCCGTGCCTCAATGTCTTTGGCTGCCAAAATCCCGTCAGCGGTCATGCGGTAGATGTTGTTGCCGCGCGGCTCATAAGGCTTGGGCTCAATGGCAATGCGAACGCCAGGCACTTCGTCCATCGCTTCCGCCAGCCCTTCCTCAAAGCGGTCCCACATGCCGTAAAAGTCCACACCAAAGTTGTTTTCATAGCCGTCAATGCCCGGCCAGACGATGGAGAAGTCGCAGTCAAATTCCTTGCACAACCGCAAGGTGATGATAGTCCGTTCAATGGCTTTCTTGCGCACTTCGGGAATGGGGGAACTAAGGGAGCCGAATTCAAACTCGGCGTCGTAAAACAAGCCGGGCACAACGGTGAGCAACCGAATACCCGTTTCGCGCACGAAGGACTTCCACAAGTCCAAGGTGTCCTCGTTGATTTCAGTGGGGTAATGAGCCTCCAGTGCTGCCAAGCCGTAGTCCTTCAACTTCGCGGCGATTTCCAACCGCTGCTCAATGTTAAGGATGGGCTTGTAGTAGTCGTGAAAGCGGGAGGCAGGCGGCGAGAAATACCAGATGCCGGCGCTGAACTTCAACTCCAACTCAAAGGACTGCAAGTGCTTGACCAACTCCTCAGGCGTCCGCCTCGTTTTCTGCTCCCGCAAGTCCACCAAAGGCATGTGTGCCACCTCCTTGACAAAATTTTCCGCACCAACGCAAATCGCTGTGGTGCTAAACTCATTTTGGCGGTCGCACAAAGTAAGGGCAAGGTCACCGAAGGGGGCTATGAGACGAAGTCTGCTACAGCAGGCTGGACAATCGGAGCGGGCTTCAGCCTGTTTCGTCTTTTAGCCGCTGACTTTGTGGTCAGAGGAAACAGGCTTCCACAATGTCAATTCGGGAAAGCGTGAAAGCCTCACCCTTCAAAGGTCAGCAAAAAGCGATGGGGCGCGGACCCTCCATCCCGTGTCAGTGGCGCAAGTGTCTTCGCTTGCGGCAATTGAAATGGCAACCAAGATGGTTGCCCCACCGTTTTGAAGAAAACGGGTGAAGGCAATGGTCGCTGAGGCGAAACGGATAAAGCAGGCTCTTCGCCAGCAAGTTTGGCGGAAGATGGAAGAAGCGGGCGTTGCTCTTTTCCCTGGTGCGAAAGGGCGCATCCCGAATTTCCTCGGAGCCTCGGAGGCAGCACGGCACTTGACGGAATTGGTAGAATGGCAGAAGGCACAAACAATGAAATGCAATCCCGTTCAAGAGCACACCTGTGAAAGTCTCGTCCATCCCGGGAAATCGGTGGGGGAACCCAACGCCTAAGGCGATGTCTACCCGTTCGTCCAGCGCCGCATAGTCCATATTGAGGCTTCCACCGCCTTGACAAAAACTTCATCGCACTGAAAGGGGGACGGAAAATCCGCCCGGACCGCCTTCCTTCTCTGCCAACTTGCGTTGTTGCTCCGCCAAATCCTTTCGCCCCAACTGCTCAAAGTAGCTGGCAAGGCTGAAGCGTTGGGCGGGCGTAGGGTTAGAGTTAGCGACTTTTTGGAACACTTTGAGGGCAGCATCCTTTTTGCCTTGCAGCACTAAGATGCTCCCCAACTGAAGGTGCAAATCGTTGTCGTCGGAGTATTCCAGCGCTTTGCGGATTTCCCGTTCCGCCTCCTTTAATTTGCCTTCGCTCATGTAAAGGCGAGAGAGTTGGTAATGCAGCAGGTCGGGAAAGAGGAAGTGGCGGCGGGCGTCGGGATTTTCCGTAGCGATGCGAAGGGCTTCGCGGTAGTAACGGATGGCTTCGTCATTTTTGCCTTCCCGCGCCGCAAGAATGGCTTTAAGTTCAGGGTCGTAGACTTCAATGCGCGCCTTTTCCCGCAACTCCTGCAATAAGTGCGACCATCGCTCGCCCACGCGCTGTTCCCGCAGTTCGTCCAACAGTTCCTTCCTCCGCTCGCCGATTTGCTTTATCTTCGTGCTGCCGCACTTAGGACACTTCTTCTCGCCCTTCTCGCCCAGCCATATGTTGCCGCACTTCTTCTCTTCACAGCGGTAGCGCACTTTGTGGTAGTCAGGCGGCAACTCCACCCGCTTGCCTTCCAACTTGACCAAGTGATAGCCGTTGAAGCCCTCAATCGGTTCAGAAATTTCGCCCACTTTCATTTTGGGCAAGAGGGACAAAGCGGCGAAACCAATGCGCCATTGGGCAGCATCCAAAGTCAATTCGCCCAAATCCCCTCCCTTCGCCTTTGTTACCGCATCGTCCGACTCCTTCTTCGCCAACTCAGCGAAGTCTTCGCCCTTCAGCAACCGCTCCCGCAAGGCTTTCGCTCGCTCCAATGCTTTCGTCCTCGCCTGTTGTCGCTCTTGGTCGGAAGGCGTTTTGCCTTTAGGCAGGAATCGGTCAGCGCTGACGAAGATGTGGCGAAGGCGGAACTTGGTGTAACTGTCCTGCAAGTCCTTCTCGCTGACAGTGACTTCCTGCCCCAGAGCGTATCGCAACTTTTCCATCAGCAACTCCCGCTCAAGGTCACCACTTTGTTGGCGGATTTGGCGATGCCAATCGTTCGCTAAGGCATCCAACGAGCCGTATTGGCGGCGAATGAAGTCGCGGAACTCTTTGTCTCGCTCGTATTGCTGGCGAGCGCTCAAAAGTTGCCTTTGCACGATTTCGTCTATCCGCTTGTTCATCTCGGCGCGGGTGACCCGCAGCCCGCGACGATAGGCTTCCTGACGAAGCAGTTCGGCATCCACCAGTTCCCGAAAGACCATCTCCTTGTAAAACGCCCAATCCAGTGTGCCGATGCGTTGGTTCGTCAAGCGCATCAACACCTGCTCGTAGGCTTGACGAGGGATGTCCGTGCCGTTCACACGGGCAATGGTGTGGGGTAAGTTCAAACCGCGCACTTGCCGCCCCACCCAACTGAAACCACTGAACATGCCCAGCACGAAGATGAAGGTGATGCTCAACCAGATCGTCCATCGGACAACTTGCTTTTGCAACTTTTTGCGCATCCGTCGCAGGGACGGCATTTCGGTCACCTCACTCCCTTGAACGAACTATAGGCTACCGAAGGACTTTTTCAAATGGCAAGTGTCGTTTATCAAGGCGATTCGCCATGTGCCGTCTTCTTGCACCTGCAAAAGATTGACGCAGGCAGGGTCTTGGCGCAATCGCCGCCAGAAAGGAAAGTCCATTTGCAACGCCCAGCAAAGGATGAAGCGGTTCACCGTTTGGTGTGCCACGACACACAGGGTCGCGTGAGGGTGAGCGGCGACAATGCGTTGGACTGCGCCGATAACTCGTTGGGCAAATTGCGCCATCGGCTCTCCGCCCGGGGCAGTGAACTGCATCGGGGCTTCCCAACGCAACTTTTCTAATTCGGGGGAGCGCTCCGCCACTTCCACCACCCGCATCCCTTCCCATTCACCGTAGTCCACTTCCCTCAAATCTGGCTCAAGGCAGACAGGCAATTGGTGGAAGGAAGCGATGATTTCAGCAGTTTGCCGGGCGCGGAGGAGCGGGCTGGCATAGACCGCTGTTAAGGGCAATTTCGCCAACCGCTCCGCCACTTTGCAGGCTTGCCGAATTCCCTCCTCGCTAAGGGGGATGTCAGAACGACCGCACAAGCGCCCTTCCTCATTCCAAACGGTTTGCCCATGCCGAACCAAGTAGACCCAAGTTGCCATCGCCGTCACCGTTGACCCAATTTTGGCGCGCTGCGATGCCAAAATCTTAGGGGCACATCACACTCGGTTGGAGGGATGAAGGTTGCCGAAAGTGACCGTGTTGGTGCGGTTAAAAGCCAGTCTGGACGACGCTCAAGGACGGGTCGTGGAACGCGCCCTGCGAAATTTGGGTTACCAATCCGTCCAAAAAGTTCGCATCGGCAAACTTATTGAGTTGTGGTTGGACGAGCAAATCAGCCCCGACGAAGCGCGCCAGCAAGCGGAGGCAATGTGCCGTCAATTGCTGGCAAATCCTGTCGTGGAAGAATTTGAGGTGCGGTTGGACATGTGAGGGCAAACACAGTGCCAACAAGGAGGGAAACGCTATGCGAGCGATGAGCATAGCGACTTTGCTGCTTGCCCTTACGTGGCTTGCAGCATGCGGCAGGCGACAACCATCTCAAACAAACCCTGGTGCGGGTAACCGGCAAACACAGGGTCAACCGGTTAAAGACCCGAAAGTAGCAAGGGGGAAAGCCGTTTACGACGAAACAGGCTGCGCCACTTGTCACGCCATCGGCGGTATTGGTGGAACGACGGGACCGAACTTGGACGGTGTCGGCAAGAAATACGATGCCGAGAAGTTGCGGGAAATTCTGCTCAAGCCAGAAACCCTCAACCCCAACACCGTGATGCCGCCCTTTGAGGGCAGCGAGGAAGACTTGCAAGCCCTTATCGCTTACTTGCAATCGCTTCAGTGAAGGAGCGTGAGGGAGTTGGCGGAAACACTTACGGTGGAGCAGGTGGTTAAAGCGCCCTTAGAGCGCGTGTTCGCTGTTGCTCGGCAACTGGAGCAGTTTCCGCAATGGCTGGACTATGTGACCGCTATCAAGGTGCGGGAGCGGAGCGACGATGGGCGGCTTGTGATTAGCGAGTGGGAAGCAGCAGTGCCAATACTGGGACTGAAAGCGCGGTGGGTGGAACGGGACGAATGGGACGAGGCGGAGAAAACTTGTCGCTTCGCCTTGATGGAAGGCGACCTTGACCGTTACGAAGGGGAATGGCACTTCCTGCCCCACTTAGAAGGGACGCTCATGCGGTTGACAGTCACCTACGAATACCGCGTCCCCATTGGAGGAGCGCTGGTGCAACAGTTGGTGCGAAAGATTGTGGAACAAATGGCGCAAAAACTATTAGAAGGGGTCGCTCGTGTGGCGGAACAAAGCACTCCAAGATGAGTGTGCTATAATTGACGGGCGTCGCGAGAAAGCCATCTTTCGGCTCAAAGGCAACACCGCTGAGCAGGAGGGACTGAGATGAGTGAGCCAGAACAACTGACACCGAAAAGCATGCCTGAACAGACGACGGAGAGCCAAACCGCCATAGCCGTAGAAGAACAAGTTCCGGTCGCTGAGGCGGTGGATGTCGCTCCGGTGGAGACTGTCCCAACGGCAGCGTCGGAGCGAAAGAAGGAGTTACCCAAGGATGCCCGCAGTTACGAGTTGATTTTCCTCGTAGACGCAGCCCTTCCCAAAGAGGAACTGAATGCCCTCATTGAGAAGGTGCAGAACTTCCTGGAGCAGCGGGAGGGAGTCGTGGACAACGTCCGCATCTCTGATGTCCGCCGCCTCGCTTATGAGATCAAAAAGCGAACGCATGGCGTTTATGTGGTCTTCAACTTCTGGCTGAAGCCGAACTTGGTTACAGAGTTAGAGCGGATGTTGCGGCTGGATGAGCGCGTTTTGCGGCACATGGTGATTAAGACGCGGGCGTAAGCCCCCGCGTGCAGCGTGCAACAAGTGGGCGCTCTTCCCCCACTTCTTGCACTTTCACCGCACGGCGGGCACGCCTGCACGGGGGTGGCTGATGTGTTCAATCGGGTCATTTTGGTTGGGCGTTTGGCAACAGACCCAGAAGTGCGCTACACTACCGAAGGCATCCCGGTCGTTTCCTTCCGTCTCGCCGTTGACCGACCGACCCGGCGAGGCATGGAACGGCAGACGGATTTCTTTCGGGTAGTGACCTTTCGCCGCTTGGCAGAATTCGTCCAAACCTACTTGACAAAAGGGCGCTTGGTGCTGGTGGAAGGGCGGTTGCAGGTGAACAGTTACATTGACCGAACAGGACAACGACGGACGGTTGTAGATGTCATTGCCTCCAATGTCCAGTTCATGGATCGCCGACCAGAGGGCGTCGCCCCTGCCGCCCCGCCCATCGCCGGCGGTTCTCCGACGCCGTTGGAGACGGAAATGTTGCCCGAGCAAGATGTGCCAATTGATGAGGTGATTTTGGACGAATTGCCGCCCCCTGAGGAAGAGGAAGGGGCGGAAGAGTTTCCGTTCTGAGCCAAAACCCCAATGTAAGGAGGCACCGAGGTGAGACAGTCAATGGCAGCCCGTCGCAAAAAGAAGAAGCGGTGTCAATGGTGCATGGAGGGCATCCGCTACATTGACTACAAGAGCATCAGCCGCCTGCAGCGCTTTTTGGACAGTAAAGGCAAAATCTTCCCTCGCCGCCAAACAGGCAACTGCGCCCGCCACCAACGGCAGTTAGCCATCGCCATCAAGCGGGCGCGCATTATGGGCTTGCTGCCCTTTGTGGTTTACTGATTGCACACGGGCAAGGTGTTGGACAGTCTTCATCTTCATTCGCACGGCAACGCCAATGCCTTGCCCCCTTGCTTTGCGGAGCGTTCCGCATATTCCATGATGGCGACGACCCGCATTGCCTGCTCCGGCTTAATGATTAACTCCTCCCCGTACACCAAGTGGTTGACCACATTGCGGTAAAACTCAAACCACCGGCTCTCCTTGTAAGGCACTCCCATCTCCGCTGGCACCCCACCGATAAAGAAGTGCACCCGAAACTTTCCCCCCCAGTTGTCCACGATAGCGCCTTCTGTGCCCAAGAGAAACCAACGCGGCTTCCCCGTTGCCGCAAGGGTGGAAAATTGCACATCCGCAACTGCCCCCTTCTCAAAGTGAATGAATGCCTGCACATGGTCTTCAATGGTGACCTCATGCCACTTGAGTTTTTGGAACGCCCCTGAAACGCTTCGGATTTTGTGCGGGAGAAGTTGCAGCAGCCACCAAAGGTAATGCGCCCCCCAATCGTAAAACAGACCGCCTGATTGCCGCTTGTCTGAACGCCAGACAAGTGCTGGGCGATAGTAGCCCCCACCGAACATCTCCACCCGAAAAATTTCACCAATAAGTCCGCTTTCCACAACCTCGCGGATTGCCATGAAGTCCCCATCCCAATGGCGATTGTGATAGACTGTGAGCATCACGCCTTTCTCCCGCGCCGTCGCAATCATTGCCGTCGCTTCCTTGACTGTCAGGCACATGGGTTTTTCCACGATGACGTGCTTTCCTGCTTTCAAGCACTGGATTGCCAACGGGGCATGAGTGTTGTGGGGCGTGACGATGACAGCAAGGTCAAAGTCCTCCTGCTCCAGCAACTCGTCTACGCGTTGGTAAGTGCGGACATTGGACAATTTCCCTTTGGCGGCTTCTAATCGCTGGGGCGAGACATCGCACACCGCCACTACCCGCATGATTTCCGTCCGCTCAATTTCTCTGGCATGATGCTCCGCCATCCCGCCAAAACCAATCAAAGCGCACCGAATGTCGCTTATTGGCTTCATCCTCAAACTCACCCCTTTCGCATCGCTGTCAATACTGTTCATTAACGCTCTGAGGGAACCACTGAGCGCGCAACAATCTCAACCGCAAGCGCCAAACCGTCGTGTGGGGCGCCGAAGTCCCGATGCGCTTAATGCGCTCTGTTCCTTCCCCTAATTTGTTGACCCCAATGTCGGCAGTGAACAATCCCTCAAACCCGAGGGACTTGGCGAGAGCGATAAGCACCTCGTTGTAGTCGCCTTGCGGGAAGGCAAGCAAGAAAACCCGAACGCCCAAGCGGGTTTGCAGCAACCACTTGGCTTTCGTCCAATCGCGGGCAATCCGTTCCAAAGTCTTAACGGGATTGGGAGACTTTTCCAACATGCGAGTAAGCGAGCAGTGCATTTCATAAGCATGGACACCGACCTCCATTACCCCGCTGTCCACCATCTCCCGCAACTGCTCCCAAGTCAAATGGCGGGGCATGTCAATCTTGGCAACCACTGGAAATACAATCCCGCAATAGCCGTAGCGCTTCAACAACGGGTAAGCGTAGTTGTAAACGCCTTCGTAGCCATCATCAAAAGTCAACACGACCGCTGGCTCCTGCGGTTGCCACTCCCCTCTCAGGAACCGCAACAGTTGCTCCCCCGTCAAGGTCAAGAAACCGGAATGTTTGAGCCATCGCAAATGGGCTTCAAATTGGATGGGCTCAAGGGTCATGGAGTTGGTCGGATTGGGAGCAATTTCGTGGTAGCAGAAGACCGCCACCGTCGGTCGCTGGTATCGGTGCCACGCACCCAAAAGGGTTGCTGTCCCCACAACAAAAAGCGCTACGACCCATCCCCACAAAAGTGGCTTTTGCCTCTTCAACCCTCATCCCCCCAGCCTTTCAGTGCTCCAATCCCATCGCTTCCCGCAACTTCCGCTCCCGCTCCCCATCCCAGTAAGCGCAATCCAGTTCCAAAAAGACCGAAGTGTAAGGCAAGCAAGTGCGGGTTTTGACAACGCTGACTTGAAATTGCTGGGCAGCCTCACTCACTTTTGCGATGAGTTGTTCATGGGGTGAGTTTGAGGATGAAGCCAATA